>Ga0256405_10002581_pt1 | contig 40940 bp, 30 predicted proteins | sample RumenRJG_02DNA_FD_189096 | JGI IMG/M metagenome (GOLD analysis project Ga0256405, IMG submission 189096) | Bovine rumen microbial communities from Lethbridge, Alberta, Canada - RJG_02 | ecosystem: Host-associated > Mammals > Digestive system > Stomach > Rumen | place: Canada: Alberta... | reverse complement strand
TCATTTGGAATCCTTGGTGCGGCGGCGCTTGCAGCACAGGGCGACAATGGACTTTATGCCCGCGCTGTCGAGTGGAAGTTCCGCCCGACTGAAGAGCCAGTGTGCGATCTGGAGACGGCGCGTGAAACGTGGCTGGACGGGTATATGGAGGTGATTGCCGCCGTTGGCAACGACGACTACAGGCGCACGCTCCGAAACGCCGCGCGGTGGCTGGTGAGGCGACGTTCCATCGGCGAGATTCGCACTTTCGCGCTGAATCCTGTCGTCAGGATCCTTGAGTCCGTCAAGCGGCATATCTGCGACAGGGCAGCCCCCGACGACGCGCTGATGCGCGACTGGGAGATATTTAACTAAAGTTGAAAAGTTGAAAGGTTGAAAAGTTGAAAGGTTGAAAAGTTCATGACAAATTATTCTCATTTGCATTCCTGTGCAAAGTGCAGGCAGCGGGCTACACGGATAAATATAAGGTAATAACGGAAAGGATGACAAAAATGGGCTGGAACATTACAAAGCAGGACAAGTTGCTAAGGGTTGAGGTCGATGGTCGGCTTGTCGCGGCCGTTGCGCCGGAACTTCGGGAGGAAATCCTTTCGCAGATGGAAGACGGCACGAACGTGCTTTTCGACCTGAGCAGCATGGTTCACATCGATTCGAGCGGGCTCGGGGTTCTCGTGCAGATTCTCCAGAAGGCGAAGGCCGGCGGCGGAAAGGTCGTGCTCGCCGCGCTCCAGTCAGGCCCCAAGATCGTCTTCGACATCACCAAGGTGAGCCGAGTTTTTGAGATCGTTCCAACTGTGGAAGACGCGAAGTTTTGAAGAGTGTAAAATGTAAAGTGGAAAGTGTAAAAGCTGGAAGAACGAAGATGAAAAATGCAAAACTTGTTTGGTCATTAATTATACATTTTACATTTTTAATTCTACACTCGCTTTCGGCGAACGCCGAAAGCGTCAAGGTCGCCGACTGCGAGCGCGACGCGAAGCTCGACTTCTGGGCTGCCGCCGACAACGAGTTCTGCCTTGCCGTAATGAACGACGTCTTCAAGACGGCGGGCATCGAAACTGAGCGGATACCCTTTGGAGAAGACCACCTTCTCGACGTTTCGAAGGCAGACGTGATCTGCTCTGCATTCCGCACCGAGAAGCTTCTCCGCGACTTCGACTTCCCGCAGCAGCCGCTCGGCCGCATGCACTTTGCGCTCTACGCGACGCCGTCGCGCGCGATGGAGCTCATGTCCACGAAGATAACGGAGTGGCCCAGAATGCGCATCGGCTACTCCCCGGTATCTCAGGGCCAGATATCCAACGACGACCGCGTAAAGTACTTCGAGCACGCGCGGCTCACGCCGACCTACGTCGAGATCCCGACGAGCGTAGGCGCGGTGCAGGCCCTGCACGACGGAGAAATCGACGCGCTCTTTCTCTACACGCCTTTCGGCAAGCGCCCCGAGGGCGTTGTCGAAGTCGTGCCGATCGGTTCGCGCAACGTGTACTTCGCCGTCAGCAAGCGGAAACCGGAGCTTTTGAAGAAGCTGTCGAAGGCCTACCGCGAGTGCTACATCGAGCACATTGACAAGTACGACGAGTGGCGCGAGAAGTTTCTCGGTGTCTCAAGGCCGCAGAAGCGCGTCAGGGTCGCGGCGTACAGCCGCGGCGACCTCTTCGAAGTGACGCCCGACGGGGCGAGGTCGGGTGCGCTGGAGGTGTGGCTAAAGTCAATCGTTGGGCACACGCACTGGAACGTGGACTACGTCTACGGCGACTATGACGAATCGCTTGCCGACGTGATGAGCGGACGTCTTGACGTTATAGGCGGCATTGGCTTCACGGCGCAGCGGCGCGACAAGTTCCGCTATCCGCACACTCCAATGGGGATGCTGCGCGTTTATCTTTGGGCGCATCCAGGCAGCACCTACAAGCCGGGCGAACCCGAGACCTGGCGTGGCATGAAGGTCGGCCTTCTCGCGAGCACCATAAGCGCCCAGCGCGCCATGCGGCAGTTCGACGGCGACGATTCAATTTCGTGCGTCGAGTTTTCGTCCGACAAAGCCATGCTGAAGGCCTATTTCAGCGGCGAGGTCGATGCGTGCGTAGACGTCGAGATGCCGGAGCTCGAGAACGAGAAGGCGCTGCATCTCTACGCCTCGCATCCAATGTACATCTGCACGTCGCTCCAGCGCAAGGATCTCTTCGAGGAGCTTGAAAGCGCGATGGACGAGATATGCGATGACTTCCCGAAGTACCTGAGGATGATAAGCGAGCACCACTATGCCCGGCGAAGTGACATGGCGGCTCTTTCGATGGAGGAGTCGAGTTGGCTCGCTCGGCGAGTGAAGAACGACAGCCCTGTGATGATCGACTTCTCGCCGTGGCCTTTCGAGCTCGTCGACAAGAAGGGCAAACCGACCGGATTCGTCGGCGACCTCCTGCGCGAGATCGAGCAGCGCACGGGACTGAAGCTTGCCGTCCAGCCGCGGACCGACATCAATACCGCAGAGGCGAAGTTCCTGCGCGGCGACACAGACCTCTGGATACCGTATCCGGTAAAGGCCTCGGCCGCGACTTACGGTGCGAAGTCCGTGTTCGCGGTGCCTGTTCCGCAGAGCGTCGCTCAGGAGCTTGGCGCGAAAGACCAGTACCAGGAGTTCGAGATGTTTGCGAGGCCGAACGTCCCGAAGGAACTTGTCTCGATCTTGAACAAGGTGATGACGGGCATCGACCAGACGCAGCTTCAGGAGATGTTCATGGCCGATTCCGCAGAGCGGCAGGTCGTGCATCGCGTGTTCGGGATGACCCGCGAGGAGCTTACTCACGTGATAGTGCTTGGCGTGATAGTAATCCTTCTTGTCGTCGTCGTGTTTGGCTCCGTCATGATCGTCCTGCTTGTCAAGCAGACGAAGCGAGCGAACAAGGCGGCGAAGGAGGCGGAGGAGCACGCACAGGCGAAGACGCGATTCCTTGCGATGATGTCTCACGAGCTACGGACGCCTCTCAACGCCGTTATCGGCTTTGCCGAGTTCCTTGGTCGCGACGACACTGACGAGCAGCACCGCAAGGAGTACATCGACGGGATCCTCCTCAGTTCGAATGCACTTTTGGAGCTCATCAACGACGTTCTCGACCTCTCGAAGCTCGACGCTGGCGCAATGCAGATGCGCGACGGCATTTGCGACTTCGGGCAGCTTCTAAAGGAGCTCCCGGCCATCTTCGGCTACCGCGTCCGGCGTCACGGGGTCAAGCTTGCGATCTCCTGCCCGGCGGATGGCGAGATGCCCCTCGTGAAGCTCTCGCAGCAGGGGATGCGGCAGGTGCTCATAAACCTCGTCGGGAACGCCGCGAAGTTCACGGAGAAGGGCGAAATCGCCGTTACCGCGCTGTGGCTCTCGGCGTCTAATACCCTTCGCATCGAAGTTCGTGACACTGGCTGCGGCATCTCTAAAGAGAAGATGTCGCGGCTTTTCGACCCGTTCGTCCAGGACATCGCAAGCCGCATGATGGTGAGCGCAGGCGAGATCAAGGGCACCGGACTCGGGCTCCCGATCGTCAAGCGCATGGTCGAAGCCGCCCAGGGAACGATCAGGGCGGAAAGCGAGATAGGAAGGGGCACGAAGTTTGTCATAGAGCTTCCCGGCCTCGACATTGTCGAGCAGTCGCCGTCCGCGAAGTCCGCTGAGAAGACGCTCCAGCTTGCCATCCCCGAGCGAGTTCTCGTCGTCGACGACATGACGATGAACCGCAAGATCCTCGGGATTCACCTCGGGAACCTGAAGATCAAGGAGGTTCGCTATGCAGAGGACGGGGAGAAGGCGATTGAGGTGATGAAAGACTGGATCCCCGATCTCGTCCTGACCGACATGTGGATGCCGAAGATGGATGGCACGCAGCTCGCCGAGGCGATGCGCCGCGACAGGCGGCTTGCTGAAATCCCCGTCGTCGCAGTTACGGCAGACGTCGACGTGGGCTCCACCTACGACATGAGTCTCTTTGCGAAGGTCATCGCGAAACCCGTTACGACAGACAAGCTGAAGGCTCTCTTCGGCTCTGTCGTTTGAGAAAGGTCTTGAATGCGGCTTCTTGTTTCCTGCATACCATACGATAAGGGTAAAAGCGGCATATCTGTATACGTCCGCGAGGTCGTGCGGGAACTTGCCGCGCAGGGGCATGAGTTGACTCTTCTGTGCGAGCCAGAGGCTCGCGAAGAAGAGAGTGTAAAGTGTAAAGTTGAAAGTGTAAAGTGTAGAGGTGAGTGTGAGAGGCCGGGGGGGCAACTTTCAACTTTCAACTTTCAACTTTCAACTTTAGATGCGCCATCTTGGACGCGCCGCCCCGTTTTCAGCATGGCTTGGCATCTTTTTGTGTTGCCTTTCTGGATTCGCCGGCACAGGCGCGAATTCGACGGCTTCGTCATTTGCGCGGCGAACAGGCGCGTGTGCGCATGGTATCCGCTGCCGACGACTGCGACGGTACACGATCTCGCAAACTTCCACATTCCAGGTAAGTATTCCCGTCTCAGGATGTTCTACCTTGCGCACGTACTCCCGCACTATGCGAAGAAGGCGCAGCGTCTTGTCGCGGTAAGCGAGGCGACCAAGGCCGACATGGTTAAGTTCTGGCACTGCCGCGAAAAGGACGTGACGGTGCTTTACAACGGACTGAGCACGAGAAACGATGAAAGGGATAAAAGCGATAAAAGTGATATCACTTCAATCTCTTCGATCGCTCATATCCCTTCTTCCCGCGCCAACCTCCTCTACATCTCCCGCATCGAGCATCCCGGCAAGAACCACGTCCGGCTTATCGAGGCGTATTCGCGTCTGCCGCGTAGTCTCGCTGAAGCGCATCCGCTCGTCATCGCGGGAGCGGACTGGAAGGACGCCGAGGTTGTACACGAGGCGGCCGCGAAGTCTCCGCACGCTGACCTTATCCGCTTCACTGGTTTTGTCGCCAACGAGGACATGCCGCGTCTTTGGGAAGAAGCCGGATTTTACGTGTTCCCAAGTCTCTTTGAGGGCTTCGGTCTTTCTCTTGTCGAGGCGATGGCGAAGGGGATTCCTTGCGCTTGCTCCAACAATGGCTCGCTCGGCGAAATCGCCGCGGATGTCGCGATTACGTTTGACCCGGAGAGTGTCGACGATATCGCTTCTGCACTCAGACGTCTTTTGTCGGAGACGGAGACTGAGCGAGCGGCGCGGGTCGCAAGGGGTCTAGAGCACATCAAGAAGTTCTCGTGGGCCGACCACGCGAAGGGGATCGTTGGGCTCATGGACGACATGCGCCGCGCGTCAAGTGTTTCGCGGCTTTTCGGCATACCAGTCGCGCGCGTCACGCAGTCCGAAGCAGTCGAACGGATTGTCGCAATGGCAAAGAACCGTCATTCTGCAGCTGATAACTTTCAACTTTCAACTCTCAACTCTCAACTCAAACCCAAATTTGTTGCTACCCTAAACGTGGACTTTGTCGCCAATGCTGTTAGCGGCTGGCCCTTTGGCGGGAACGACGAACTTTGGGGATATCTCAGGAACGCCGATTTTGTGACGGCCGATGGAATGCCGATTGTCCTTCTGTCGCGGCTTCTAAGGCGTAGACTTCCCGCGCGTGTCACAGGCGCGGACATGGTGCCTGCGATCTGCCGTCGTTGCGCCGAAGAAGGGCTCAAGGTCTACGTGCTTGGCGGCGACAAGGATGCAGTATCTGAAGCCTTTAAGAAGCTCCACCTAACCATCCACCTTCGCCAAGGCTACGGCGGACAAGCCCAACCACCTAACCACTTAACTACCATACTCGTCGGACATGACGATGCTTTTGTGAAACTTGACGAACAGCAGCCCGAGATCGTAGAGCGCATAAACGCCGCGAAGCCGGACATCCTCTTCGTCGCCCTTGGCAACCCAAAGCAGGAACTATGGATGGGTCGCAATGCGTCGAAGCTCGACGTCGGTGCGATGGTCGGTATCGGCGGAACGTTCAACTTCATCGCAGGCAAGGTCAAGCGTGCTCCCAAGTGGATGCAGAAGTCAGGGCTTGAGTGGATATACCGCATCATACAGGAGCCAGGGCGACTCTGGCGTCGGTACGCCTACGGACTTGTAAAGTTTTCGTGGCTCTCGCTTCTGCACGTTCTGGGCAAGTATCGTGGAGTTTGATACAATACTGGCATGAAAGAACAGGAAAGAGAAGAGCTGCACCGTACGATATGGGCGATCGCGAACGACCTCAGAGGGGCCGTCGACGGTTGGGATTTCAAGCAGTATGTCCTCGGCATGCTCTTTTACCGCTACATCTCCGAGAACCTTGCCTCGTATGTGAATCGCGGCGAATGGGACGCGGGAAACAAATCGTTTGAATACGCGAAGCTGAGCGACCGCGAAGCCGAGTCTGCGAGACGCGATCTTGTGAGCGTCAAGGGCTTCTTCATCTTTCCAAGCCAGCTCTTCTCGAATGTGCGGGAGAAAGCGGCGAAAGACGAGAACTTGAACGAGACCTTGAGCGGCGTCTTTCGCGCAATCGAGGACAGCGCGCGCGGCACCGAGAGCGAAAGCGACTTCGCCGGACTATTTGATGACATCGATGTAAACTCAAAGAAACTCGGCGCGACGGTGGAGCAACGCAACGATCGTCTCGCAAAGCTCATGAACGGCGTCGGCGAGATGAAGCTCGGCGACTACAAGGACAATACGATCGACGCGTTCGGCGATGCCTACGAGTTCCTGATGGGCATGTATGCCTCGAACGCAGGCAAGTCCGGCGGCGAGTTCTTCACGCCGCAGGAAGTAAGCGAACTTCTGACGCGTCTTGCCGTTGGTGACAAGAAGGAAGTCAACAAGGTCTACGATCCGGCATGTGGCTCGGGGTCGCTTCTTCTCAAGGCGGCGAAGGTTCTCGGCAAGGAGCATGTGCGTCTCGGCTTCTTCGGGCAGGAGATAAACATAACGACCTACAACCTCTGCCGCATCAACATGTTCCTGCACGACATCGACTATGACAAGTTCGATATCGCGCTCGGTGACACGCTGACAACACCGCAGCATTGGGATGACCAGCCGTTCGAGGTGATCGTTTCTAATCCGCCGTACTCGATCCGCTGGGAGGGTGACGCGGACGCGACGCTCATCAACGACCCGCGTTTCTCGCCAGCCGGAGTCCTCGCGCCGAAGTCAAAGGCGGATCTTGCGTTCATCATGCACTCGCTCGCGTTCCTTGCGACGAACGGCACGGCGGCGATAGTCTGTTTCCCTGGCATCATGTATCGCGGCGGCGCGGAGAAGAAGATTCGCCAGTATCTCGTCGACAACAACTATGTCGATGCCGTGATACAGCTTCCCGACAACCTTTTCTTCGGCACCTCGATTGCGACCTGCATTATGGTGATGAAGAAGGGCAAGCGCGACAATGCCGTTCTCTTTGTCGACGCGAGCGAAGAGTGCGTGAAGGTCACGAACAACAACAAGTTGACCGAGGCCAACATCAAGAGCATACTTGCGCTCGTTGCGGAACGCAAGGAAAAGGTCGAGCACCGCTCGCGGCTTGTGCATCGAGACGAAATCGCCGAGAATGACTTTAACCTTTCGGTCTCCACATACGTCGAGCAAAAGGACACGCGCGAGAAGGTTGATATCGTGAAGCTCGAGGCCGAGCTGAAGGAAATCGTCGAGCGCGAGACGAAGTTGCGCGCCGCAATCGACAAGATCGTAGCAGAGCTAAGGTGAGGTGTTGGATGAAAGGTGGTAAGAAAAAAGTGGTAAGAAAAGGTGGTAAGAAAACAGCTGGCCTCCTGATGCCGTCTCGGCGAATTTCTATCTCCGAAGCCGACTACCAGATGCTGTTGGAGACTGCTGTTGCGCAGATATCTGGAGCCAGGAGTGCGCTGGCCGTCCAAGTTAATGCTTCGGCCATGTCGGTTTATTGGAATCTAGGCAAACTTCTACACGATCGCAAGGTGGAAGGCGGGTATGGCAGCGGTGTAGTCCCCAGACTGTCGCGCGACTTGAAGGTTCGATTCCCAGAAATGGGACTTTCTCCGCGCAACATGTGGAACATGAAGCTCTTTTACGAACGGTATGCCAAGTCAGGCAAGAAACTGCTACAAGCTGTAGCAGTTTTAAGGTGGGGGCATAATCTACTTCTTCTGAACAAGAAGCTTTCGGACGCCGAGACGTTGTATTATGCGTCAGAATGCGCGGCAGGTAACTGGAACCGCGACATGCTGCTCAACGCCGTCAAGATGAAAATGCATGTCATGTCCGGTTCGCGAAGGGCCGGAGCCAACAACTTCAAGAACACCTTGCCTGCGGTACAGGCTTCAATGGCCGCCGATCTTCTGAAGGACACGTATAACCTTGGGTTTCTCGGATTGACCGAGCCGGTAGCGGAGCGTGAACTGGAAAGGCGGCTGATCGAGAAGATCAAGGTCTTCATGCTTGAACTTGGCAGGGGATTTGCCTACATTGGAAATCAATATCGGCTTGAATACAACGGCAAGGAGTATTTTGTCGATATGCTCTTTTCTAACCGGAAGTTAAACTGCCTTGTCGCAATAGATCTGAAGATCGGCGAGTTTAAGAGTGAATATGTGGGGAAGATGAATTTCTACCTCTCGCTCCTTGACAAGTTGGAAAGAGAGGAACGCGAGAACAGGTCGATAGGCATCATACTTTGTGCGGAAAAGGATCGTCTTGACGTGGAGCTTGCATTGCAGGACGTCAACAAACCAATAGCGGTCAGCGATTATGAGCTTTTCATTCCGCAGAAAGAGCTTCAAGCGCTGGTCTTGAGTGAAATGAAAGCCATGTCATGAGCAAGCTCAGCGAGATGATCGCCCGCCTCTGCCCCAACGGAGTGGAGTATAAGCGCTTTAGCGAAGTATGCCTTTATATTCGCGGCGTTACGTATGGCAAAAGCCAAGAAATAAGGAGTGGTGAAGATGGTTGGAAGGTGTTGAGAGCTAACAATATAACATTGTCGACAAACTCATTGAATTATGATGATGTAAAAGTCGTAAGCAAGAAAGTAAAAGTCAAACCGGCGCAGTTGTTAAAAAAAGGTGATATCCTTATTTGCGCGGGAAGTGGAAGCAAGGAGCATGTCGGCAAAGTCGCATACATCTCAGAAGATAGCGATTGCACATTTGGCGGCTTTATGGCTGTTATTAGGGCTCAAAATGGCGACATTGATACTCGCTATTTATACCATGTCTTGACGAGTGCTCTTTTTATCAATTACCTTAAAAGTGCTTTGAATAGCACGACAATTAATAATTTAAGCAACTCGGTTGTTGGCCCGTTTGAAATTCCTCTCCCGCCTCTTCCCGTACAGCGCGAAATTGTCCAGGTACTGGACAATTTCGCAAACTTGACAGCGGAGCTGACAGCGGAGCTGGCGAAGCGAAAGAAGCAATATGAGCATTATCGAGATATGTTGCTGAATTTCACGGGGGGGGGCAGATATGATAAGTTTGGAGTTGAGAGTGGTGAGTTTAGAGTTGAATGGAAGCGGCTGGGGGAGATTGCAGAGATACAAAGAGGGCGTGTGATGTCAAAGGATTATTTGCGCGAACATCCTGGTGAATTTCCAGTATATTCATCACAAACCGCTAATGAGGGTGTATTTGGCTACATTGACACCTATGATTTTGACGGAGAGTATTTGACTTGGACGACTGATGGAGCAAACGCCGGTTCTGTTTTTATCATAATGGTAAATTTAGTATTACTAATGTTTGTGGACTTGTGAAGACAAATTGCGATGTGTTGAATGTCAAATATCTGTATTATTGGTTAGGGGCCAATGCAAAGAAATATGTAAGCTCTGGTATGGGCAATCCCAAATTGATGAGTAATGTAATGGCCAGTATTAAGATACCATTGCTGTCGCTCGAAGAGCAGGCAGCATTGGTATCTATCTTAGACCGCTTTGACTCGCTTTGCAATTCGCTGACCGAGGGGCTGCCGGCGGAAATCGCGTTGAGGAAGAAGCAATACGAGTACTACCGCGATAAACTTTTGAGTTTCAAGGAGGCCAGTTGATGAGCGAGCTCGCCTTAGTTGCCGAGACCGACAAGTATACGGTCGTCGGAAGCTACGAGCCAGAGAAGCAGAACTCGCTTCTCTACGAGAGCGAAGCCGCGCTCGAAAAAAGGTTCATCGCGCTTCTATGCGAACAGGGCTACGAATACCTTGATTTCCACACCGAGGCCGAGCTGATCGCCAACCTTCGCTGCCGACTTGAGGCGTTGAACCATATAAAGTTCACCGACACCGAGTGGGAGCGCTTCTTCAAGACCAAGATCGCCGACGAGCGCGAACAGGCGCTTGAAAAGACGCGCAAGATACAGGACGACTATATTCAGATTCTCGAGCGCGACGACGGCACGACGAAGAACATACGGCTCATCGACAAGGCGAACATACACAACAATTCGGTTCAGGTCATCAATCAGTTTGAGGCAGAGGGCGGCGCAAGGGATTGCCGCTATGATGTCACGATCTTGGTCAACGGTCTGCCGCTCGTGCATGTCGAACTAAAGCGGCGCGGCGTCGCGATACGCGAAGCATTCAACCAAATACGCCGCTATGGGCGCGACTCGTTTTGGGGTGGCTCGGGGCTCTTCAACTATGTTCAGATCTTCGTCATCTCGAACGGCACGCACACCAAGTATTACTCGAATACGACGCGCCTAAGACACCTCAATGAATTTCACAAGGCCGTGTCCCATCGCGGCGGGCTCGGCGGTCGCAGATTCACTTCCAACTCGTTCGAGTTCACGAGTTGGTGGGCTGATGCCGAGAACCGCACGATCGGCGACCTTGTAGATTTCGCGAAGACCTTTTTCTCGAAGCATGTCATTCTGAACATTTTGACACGCTACTGCGTGTTCGACACGAACGAGACGCTGCTCGTGATGCGCCCCTACCAGATTGCCGCGACCGAGCGTATCATTTCGCGGTTGCGTGTAGCCAGCAATCACGGCTGGGAGGGTTCGACGCGTGGGGGCGGGTATGTTTGGCACACGACAGGAAGCGGCAAGACCTTGACTTCGTTCAAGACTGCGATTCTCGCCTCGAAAATGGATGGCATAGAGAAAGTGCTGTTCGTTGTCGACAGGAAAGACCTTGATAATCAGACCATAAAAGAATACGACCGGTTCCAGAAGGGTGCTGCGAATTCTAACGCTTCTACAAAGATTCTAGAGGCGCAGCTCGGCGACCCGAACGCGAAGATCATCATCACGACGATTCAGAAGCTTGGCGTGTTCGTCACGCGCACGGCCGAGCATCCAGTCTTCAAGTCACGAGTGGTAATCGTTTTCGACGAGTGCCACAGGAGTCAGTTCGGAGAGCTTCACCGAAAGATCACTAAGGCGTTTCGCCGCTATCACATTTTCGGCTTTACGGGGACGCCAATCTTCGCGGCGAACGCGGGCGCGATGGGAAGCGCTCTCGTTCGCACGACGCCCGAGGCGTTTGGCGATCAGCTTCATGCCTATACGATTGTCGATGCGATAAGAGACGGTAATGTGCTGCCGTTCAGAATATCGACGGTCAATACGGTCAAGATGAAGGAAGGGGCGAGAGACAAGCAGGTCGCTGCCATTGATACCGAGGAAGCGATGCTTGACCCACGCCGCATATCAGCGGTGGTGAAATACATCATCGACAACTTTGACCAGAAGACATATCGGCGCGTCAATTCCAGATATCAGGGCTTCAATTCGATTCTCGCTGTTTCGTCGATACCGGCGGCGATGCGCTACTACGACGAGTTCAAGCGGCAGATGTCTGTCGAGGGGGCGCGGCGGTTGAAGGTAGCGACAATTTTCACTTACAGCGCAAATGAAGATGATGTTGAGGACGGCTTTATCGACTCGGGCGGAGATCCCTCACAGTTGCCCCAACAGAGCCGCGATTTTCTCGACAACGCTATCGCCGATTATAATGAGGCGTTCGGCACCAACTTTGACACATCGGGCGAGCGGTTCCAGAACTACTACAGTAATTTGTCGGAGAGAGTGAAGTCGCGGCAGGTTGACGTGCTTATCGTCGTGAATATGTTTCTCACAGGTTTCGATGCGCCGACGCTGAACACGCTGTGGGTCGACAAGAACCTCAAGATGCACGGGCTCATACAGGCGTTTTCACGCACGAACAGAATCCTCGACTCGGTGAAGCGGTTTGGCAATATCGTGTGCTTCCGCGATCTACAAGAGGCGACGGACGAGGCGATTGCGCTCTTTGGCGACAAGGGCGCGAAGGGCGTCGTCCTCATACGCACTTTTGATGAGTACATGAACGGCTATGTCGACGACAAGGGTCGCTATGTGAAGGGCTACAAGGATCTGGTCGCGGAACTGATTGCGCTTTTCCCGCTCGGCACTCCCATCGTAGGCGAAAAGGCCGAGAAGGACTTCATCTCGCTTTGGGGCGGTGTCCTTAGGATGCGAAACATTCTCTCTGCGTTTGATGAGTTTGATGGGCGCGATTTGCTCGCGGTGCGTGACCAACAGGACTATCAGAGCATCTACCTCGACATGTACGGCAAGTACCGCTCTCACGAGAAGGTCGAGCGCGAGTCGATAACCGACGACATCGTTTTCGAGATGGAACTTGTCAGGCAGGTGGATGTAAATATCGACTATATCCTGATGCTTGTCGAGAAATACAGGCGAGAGAACTGTGAGGACAAGGAACTGAAGGGCGCGATAGACAAGGCGATTGGCAGCTCCCTCGAACTTAGGTCGAAGCGCGAGCTCATCGAGGCGTTTATCGCCGAGGTCAATGCGGACGGCAACATAGCTGACCAGTGGATGGCGTTCGTGCGCGAGAGGAAGCGTCGCGACCTCGCGGAGCTGATCGAAAAGGAAAACTTGAAGCCGGACGGGGCCGTGAAGTTCTTCGAGGGTTCGCTGCGCGACGGTGTGCTGAAGACGACAGGCACCGACATCGACCAGATATTGCCGCCGCTTTCGCGCTTCGGCACGGCGCGGCAAGTCGCAAAGGATCGGATAATCGCCGCACTGCAAATTCTTTTCGAGAGGTATCGCGGGATAGGAGGTGACGAATGAGAATCGCGCACGTTTTGAGACGGCTTTCGTTTGATGACTGGGGTGGTACGGAGCAGGTCGTCTGGAATATCGCCAAGGCGCAGAAGGCGGCGGGGCACGAAGTTCGGATCTTTGCGACGACCGCGCTGTGGCGGGATAACGGGGAACGGGAAGTTGTCGAAGGCATTGAAATACTGCGGTTTAAGCCGATTTATCCGTGGTGGCCGATGCCGAAGCGCCTTGTAGACGAACTCGACAGGAAGGGCGGCAATCCGTTTGTGCCGGGGCTTGGCAAGGCGCTTCGCGAATGGAAACCCGATGTCATCCACTGCCACGCAATGGCGCGTATTGCCGAATTGTGTTTAAGAGTTGCTGGTCAGGGGTCAGGGGTCAGTAGTCAGGAGTCAGTAGTTAGATGGCAGGAGTCAGTAGGGCGGATTAAATGCGTTGTCTCGCTGCATGGCGGGGGTGCGAATGTGCCGGTGGCGGAGGCGAAAAGTTTAAAGGCGCCGACGCGCGGACGGCTCCCGTGGGGAAAGATGGTCGACATCGTGATGGGCTGGACGCGTCGTGTACCCGAGGACTTTGATGGCATAGTCTGCGTAGGCGAGGACGAATATGAACGCTACCGGGCGAAGCACCCTCACGTGATGTTTTTGCCAAACGGCGTAGATACGGCGATATTTGAAAGTGTGGGAGGGAGGGAGTGGGGGAGTGAGGGAGTGTGGGAGTGTGGGAGTGTGGGAGTGAGGGAGCGTGGGAGTGTGGGAGTGAGGGTGGACACGCTGAATGCCCCCACTCACCCACTCACAACTCACCCACTTACAACTCTTCTTTGCGTCGCCCGAATTGACCGGCAGAAAAACCAGATGATGATAGTCGAGGCGTTGGCGAAGCATCCCGAGATGACGGCGCGGTTCGTAGGCCCCGTCACTCAGCAGGACTATCGCGCCGAGCTTGAGCGCCGCGCCGTCGAACTTGGTGTAGCAGACCGCGTCGCGTTCGTAGGCGCGCTTAGGCCTGGGAGCCCAGAGCTTCTCGGTGAGTATGCCAAGGCAGATGTCTTTGTCCTGCCGAGCCGACACGAGCCGTTTGGAATCGTTGTTCTCGAAGCCTGGGCTGCCGGGCTCCCTGTCGTGGCGAGCGACGTGGGCGGGCTTGGCAGACTCTGTGCCTCGCATCCCGAGGCGGCGCTGACGTTTGCCCCCGGCGATTTTGATGCCATGGATGGCGCATTGCGGCGCCTCATGTCGGAGAGCGATCTTCGTTCGCGGCTTTCTGCGGCCGGACGTGCAGCGGCGGCTGAATATGACTGGCGGACTCTTGCCTCTCGCCTAGTTGATTTTTACGCCGAAATATGATTAAATATACGCCTAATAAATGCAGGAAGACGAACTTACAGAAGAAGAGCGCGCAAGGTTGCGCGGTCTTATCGCATTTCAGAAGGTAGTGCTGGGCATTGCCTTGCGCTGGTGGTTTGTTTTTGTTGTCGTTTTCCTTTCGCTTCTTACGTTTTTCTCGGCTTTTCTGTGGATGCGCGGGGCAAAGAGCGTGAAGCGCTTCGAGGCTACGACGCGACTTCTTTTCTCGCCAAAGAAAGTGTCCAGAATCGAAGCCCTTGGTGACAAGCAGCTAATGACCATCCTCGAGAGGCCGTCCCTCAAGCGCAGGGTGAAGGAGTTTGTCGACATGGAGCTCATGGAACGCATGTGCCTGACGGCGGACCTGAAGATCGACCAGAGTCGGCGGCAGAGCAACCTGTTCACGCTTACGGCGGCCTCCAAGACGCGAAAGGGTGCCTACGCCAAGGTGAACGCATACGCCGACATACTCATCAATGAATACGTGGAGTATCGCTCGAAGGATCTTGAGACCTGGCGTCAGTCGCTGGAGGCCCGGCGCAAGGATCAGATGGATAAGATTTCCGATATAGATGCCGAGGAGGCGGCATTCAAGACAACCACTGGCGCGCTTTCTCCCAAGGAGTCTCTTCTTGCCCTGAACATGCTTGTTTCCGACCAGAGGAAGAGCGACTCCGCTCTCGGCGTGGAGATTGCCAACGAAGAGCTGAAGAAGCGCAAGCAGGAGGAGATTGTCGGGAACAGCGGGGCGGCAGTGATTGCCAACGCGCAGGCGATACGCAAGAGGGCAGAAGCAATAGCGGTGATTGACAGCGAGCTTGTCCAGCTGCGCGAGAAGTACACGGACATAAATCCCAAGGTGGCCGGGAAGGTGCAGGAGCGCGGCGAAAGGATGGCAGAGCTCGAGGCGTTCCTGAAGTCTAAGGGCGTTGAGGGGCTGGACATCGACAAGATCGACAAGATCGAGAAAGCTGCGGGGGAGCTTGCGGAATGCATAACACGGCTTGAGGCAATCCAGCAGAAGCGCGCTGCGCTTGCGCAGGAGATATCCGACAACGAGAAGCGCGCGTCGGAGCTTGCGAAGATCGTGATGGACTACGAGCGCATAGAAGTCCGCCGCACGGACTTGGCCGCTGCCGTTAGGGATATCGACGACCAGCTCAGCGGCATCTCCTATGCGATAGGCTCGCTCCGAAACGACCTTAGGCAAATCGAGCGGTCCGACGGGGCTGACGACAACGGCCCGTTCGGCATTAAGAAGGTCGTATTCGCCGTTGGCGGCGCTTTTGTGGTCGCAGGTGGCCTGCTTTTCATGATAGTTGTCATCGAGCTTCTTTTCGGCAAAGTTCGTGACGGGCGCGAAATAGCTGTCTATGACGGGATATCGTTCCTCGGGTCGCTTCCCAAGTCCGGGACGATGGCGGAGGACGAGGCGCGTGAGGCGAGGGGCGTCGTTGCGTTGAAGACGCTGCTTGCGGCGAAGGACGCCAAGACGATATTCGTATGCCGGCTTCCAGGCACGGAGCGGAACGTTGCGTTTGCGGAAGCGGTCGACTTCACGGCGACGATGTCTGGCGCGAGAAGCTTCCTCTTGGACATTGTCTCGCAGTCCGATTTCACTCCGCCAGAGGGCGCGGAGGAGATGATCGGCGTGGTCCGGAGCGGTCAGCATGGCTGGTTTCCCGCGGCGAACCGATTCGCCCTCGCCCCTACGGAACTTCAGATGCTGAAGGCGGACATCGCCGCGCTCGGCGAATCGTTTGACAACGTCTTCATTCGCATCGAGGACGTCGTACGCGTGGGCGGGACCTTTTTTGACCAGCTTCTTGAGATATCCGATGCCGTGCTGCTCATGGTCGGTTCGGGAAGCACGCCCCGGAGCTCGTTCGCATTCGCTCGCCGCCACCTGAAGCAGTCTGGCAAGCTCGTAATGGCAATCGCCGCCGATTCTAGCGCAAAGAGGGTTCGCAAGGACATGGAGGTGCTTTCATGAGGATTCCCGCCGTCTGCTGTGCAGCCGCTGTCGCGCTTTTGGGATGCTATCCCGACAGGCTGACGACAAGCTACGACGATGTGTTCGAGATCTCCAATACGGACGACGACAGCGCCGTTATAGACGAGAGCGGACGAACTGCCGAGGACGAGGCGCGCATACGAAAGCGCCTAATGGAGCTTGAGATGGAGGAGGAGCCGGCGTACCACATGAACGCCGGCGACCAGATAGAAATTCGCGTCTACGACCATCCGGACCTCGGCATGACCACGCGCATAGGCCCAGACGGAATGGTCGGCATCGCCTTCATGGGGCAGGTGAAGCTGAGCGGACAGACGATAGCCCAGGGAGCCGAGTCGATACGCGAGGGGCTTGCCCCGTACGTGAAGAATCCAGTCGTCAGCATCACCATACTTGATGTCCAGAGCGAGACGGCTACAATCGCCGGCGCCTGCGCCAAACCCGGCGTGTACGGCGTCTCGAACGCCACGAGGCTCGCGGACTTCTACGCCATGGCAGGATCGAGCGCCGAGCGTCTTTTCAACGGAGTGGATGTCGATGTCGCCGACCTCGAGCATTCGATTTTTGTCAGGAAGGGCGAGCTTCTGCCGGTGGACTTCATCAAGGCGATCAGCAAGGGCGACGCGTTGCACAACATCCGAGTCCGAAAGGGCGACTACGTGTTCATCGCCCAGCGCATGGAGTCGTCTGTAATCATCTGCGGCGAGGTTGCGAAGCCGCACAAGCGTTTGTTCGAGGCTGGCATGGGTCTTATAGAGACTCTTACTGCGGCAGGCTGGATGAAAGATACACACTGGAGCCATGTGATCATCATAAGGGACGGTCTCTCCCATCCGAAGCTGTACAAGGTTGACATCGACGGCATCCTCGCAGGCAAGTGCCGCAACGTCCCGCTGAAGGCGGGAGACATAATCTACGTGCCGAAGGACGACTTGGCGGAGTATAACGTGTTCGTCAACAAGCTAATGCCGACGGCACAGCTGTTCAACCTCATTGCAGGGCGCGCCAATACCTTCGGCATGGACCGAAACAACAAAGACTGACGTAATGAAATACGCCGTCTTCTTCCTCGCGCTTCTCTCAATGCCGCCGCTCGGTGTGGTGCTTTCCTTCAACAGGCGCTGGATGAAGTACGCGATCTGGGCCATGATCGGCGCACTTGCGGTGTATCAGGGGACGGCCATAAACTTCTTCTCCTACGAGGAGTATCGCGGCTCGTCGCGAGGAATGGAGGTAAGCATCGTATACCTCCTTGCGTTCGCGCTCCTTGTCGCCGCCGCGTTCAAGCGCCGCCTTCCCAAGCTGATCCCGTCCTTTGGTGCGTTTCTCTACATTGTCTATTTTTTACTGTGCCTTCCGTCGTATGCAACAGCGGAGAACACTCTCTTCTCCTGGATGGAAACGTGGAAGATGATCATGCTCTATCTCGTGTATCTTTCCGTAAGGGCGTATCTCGGGATGACCGAGAATGTAAAGTCGCTTGTAAACGCGCTTGCCGTCTTTGTCGTCTGGAACTTCCTTTTAATCATAAAAGCCCACTTTTCCGGTGTCTACCAGCCGCACGGAGTGTTTCCTCATCAGAACTGTCTTGCGATGGCCATGCACTTGTTTGCGGGGATGTTCTTCGCCTGCTATCTTGCCGGTGGATGGCGCAAGTCCATACTGAATGTCATCGCTTTTGTAGCTTCCACCGGCTGTGTCGTTCGCACGTACTCACGCGGTGCAATAGCTATGATCCCGATCACGTTCTTTGTTACGTTCGTCATGTCGTTCGTCGCCAGTGCGAAAGGCGCATGGATACGCCTGTTTATGCGCGTCGTCCCTTTGGGGCTGGTCGGGCTTCTTGGACTTGCTCTTATGCTGCCTCGCATCATAGAGCGTTTTGCAACCGCACCGGAGGCGTCTGGGAATACGCGAAAGGAACTGGCCCTCTGCGCCAAGGAGATGATCCTCGATGAGCCGTGGCGCGGCATCGGCATCAACAACTGGGGCATCAAGATCAAGGATCCTTACGAATATGCCGAGCGTGCCAGACGCGACAGCGATTTTGCCAATTCCAGGGAGGACGGCATCGTGGAAACGGTCTATCTGCTCGTCTGCGCCGAGTGCGGCATTCCTGCGCTTGTCGCCATGCTGGCCTGGTTTCTGCGATATCTGGTCCTCTGCGTTGTTCTCTCGAAGAAGCTGTCGGGAACTTACTACGCTGCGATTCCGGCGGGGCTGGCCGGCGGACTTGTCGCATGCTATCTTCAGAGCTTTCTTGAATGGGTTCTCAGACAGCAGATGAACTTGATTCTTCTCATGGTCTTCTTTGCCCTGCTCGACCATCTTGCGGCCAACGTAAAATCTCTCAAGGCCGAAGAGCTGAAGGGAGCGGCCGCAAATGGTTAGCTTGATTCCAGTCCTTGCGGCATCGATGCTGCGGTTTCTCGATCCGTATACATCGCTGTACCAGACGGATGACGACAGGGAAGGACGTTCCCTCGCTTCGGAACCTGGTTTCTGGCCGTCGGCGAACGGACAGGAGGATCCGCTCGCGAAGAATCCAAAGGCACGCGTCCTCTATAGCGTCTTTCGGCAAAGCGACAAGCCGTTTTCGGACTACGATCCCGCAAAGCCAAGCCCACTCTTCAAGATAAACCAAGTCGGCTACGCCCCGGACCAGCCGAAGTTTGCGTACCTTGGCGCGTGGCTGGGGCCGAAGCTCGGTGCGTGGAAGCCGAGGTGGGGTCAGGAGTCAGTAGTCAGGGGTCAGGAGTCAGGGAAGTGGGAGTTGGTTGATGCGAAGACGGGGGTGGTCGCGTTCGTCTCGCCTGTCCCGCCTGTCCTGCGCGTTCTGGACGCGACGACGAAAGAAGGAACGCCTTTCACCGGCGAGGAAACCTACGAAATTGATTTCTCGTCAGTCACCAACGAAGGCACCTACTTCATCCGCGTTGATGGCGTGGGTAGAAGCGCAGACTTTCGCATCTGGCGCGGCGCGGCGGAGGATGCATTCAGGGTCCACATGGGAGGACTTTACCAGAAGCGCTGCGGCATCGCGAAGACGGAGCCTTACACCCACTGGACCGCGGGAGCATGCCACACTAACATCGTGCGCGGTTCTTTCGCGCCGGAGGAGGGGAAGCTCCCGAAGGACGTCAGGTGGTTCGATATCATCCGCCACGACACCGACTGGGAGAACGGCGAGCGGCTTTCGGTTGTCGGCGGATGGCATGATGCGGCCGACTACGACCGCCGTCCGGCTCATCTTAACATCGTGAACGACCTCTGCGCCGTATATCTGATGAAGCCGTCGAACTTCACGGACGGACAGCTTGCCATTCCCGAGAACGCGAACGGAATCCCCGACATACTCGACGAGGCGGAATGGGGCCTCAGGCACCTCCTTGCCGTGCAGCAGAAGAACGGAGGCGTTGGCACATGGATAGAGTCCACGGGACACCCAGGTCCTGGGAATGTGGCGGAGCGCGACCCGATGCGTTATGCAGTCTCCCGCGCGACGCGTGGCAGTTCCCTCGCATACGCCGCGCACGCTTCGCTTCTCGCGCGGTGCCACGAATCCTTCCGTGCAAAGTATCTCGAGTCCGCGAAACGCGCGTGGGATTTCGCCATGCGTTCCGAACCGTCGTCCGAGACTTTTATAGTCAAAAGGAAGCGACTTAAGATATTGACCGAAGAGGAGGAAGTGTGCTGGAGGGAGCCTCGCGATCTTCCGTCGGCCGCCTTCATCAAGGCCGCGATAAACCTCGGCGCGCTTACAGGTGAAAAGACATATCTCGAAGCGCTCGACGCGAAGAAGCGCGAGATCGAAGAGGACTTGAAGAAGAACGAGTGGCGCTGGTTTGCTCTGACCTTCGCCGGAGAGCGCGAACTCGGCATTCCGCCGCAGGCGTCGAAGCTCATGGCGGAATGGGAAAGACGGCTTCTCAATCGTGCGAAGGACATGCTTGGACAGATTGACGGGGCGTACGCCTATCGCTGTCCTTGGTGGGCCCCTGGGAAGGGCTACTTTAGCGCGATGAGCTGGGGGAATTCCCATCCTCTTCGCCGTGCGCAGACGCTTGTCGCAGCGCACCGCATAAAAGGCGACGTCGCCTATCTGCGCGGCGCATTCGCCGCGCTCGACTTCCACAACGGATGCAACCCAGTTGGAACGACTCTCACGAGCGGGCTCGGCGAGGTCTATCCGGTCTCGTTCCTCGACCTGCCGTCGTACGTGGACGGTATTGCCGAGTACGTGCCGGGCATAACGCCATACAGATGGAACTACGGAATGCCTTGGAAGACGGTGGAGATGGTGTACGGTGGCGACAAGGAGTTTGCCGCGAAGTGTCCGATCTGGAGAAGGTGGGGCAACATCGAGAACCTGACGGTCGCGGCGAGCGAATACACGGTGTGGGAGACGATCGCACCTGCGGCGTCCGTCTGCGGGTATCTCCTCGAGCCGACTGGAACGCCGCCCCCTGTTCGTCCCGCGCCGGCGAAGGACATACATGACCTGTACGGCTATTGGGCAATTCCATAAAGCATGGCAATTGACCCGATGCAACTGACATGAAACTTGACTTCAAGAAGAACGTAAAGCGCAACATGGTCGCAAATGCCGCCTCGAGCGGCATACGGCTTCTGTTTCCGTTTCTGAACCGCACGCTGTTCCTCTGGCTTCTCGGCCCCGCGTATCTCGGGCTGAACGGACTCTTCGGCTCGATCCTCGGCGTTCTCATGCTCGCAGAACTCGGCTTTGGCACCGCCGTTGTCTGCTCTATGTACAAGCCCGTCGCAGACGACGACCGCGAGCTTCTGTGCGCCTACCTTAAGTTCTACCGGACGATCTACCGCTGCGTTGGCGCCGTGATCTTCTTCGGCGGGCTTGCCCTGCTTCCGTTTCTTGACCGTCTTGTTCACGGCACGGTGCCGCCGGACATAGACCTGCACATTCTCTACGTCATCCACCTCATGAACACTGCGGCGAGCTACTTCCTCTTTGCGTACCGCGGAGTTGTCCTCGACGCGCATCACCGCACCGATGTCGTCACGAATATCCGAACCGGGGTCTCCATCGCCCAGTATATCGCCGTATTCCTCATCCTGTTCGTCACGCGCAACTACTATCATTACGTTCTCGCGACGGTCGCGTTTACGGTCGTGCAGAACGTGCTGCTCGTAAATGCGTCGCGCAGGCTGTTCCCGGACATCGAGCCGCGTGGTTCACTGCCGGTGGAAGTGCGTCGCAAGGTCGTTTCTGACGTGAAGTCCATCTTCATGCACAAGGTCGGCGGTGTCATTACGAACTCGACGGACAATCTCGTCATTTCCGCATTCCTCGGACTTGTCGCCGTCGCGGCGTACGGCAACTACTACTACGTCGTGACATCCGTAGCAGGACTTGTCGCGGTCGTGTACTCGTCTATGACTGGCGGTTTCGGCAACAAGATCTACACCGAGTCGAAGGAGGAGAACTTTCGACTGTTCATGCGGATGAACCGCCTTTCCATGGTCGTTGTGGTGTTCTGCTCTGCGATGATGGCTGCGCTCTACCAGCCCTTTGTCGAAGTGTGGGTGAAGGGCGACCCAGAACTTATGCGCCATGCGCTGACTCCGGCGCTGATGGTGTTCTATTTCTACATCATGCAGTCCCGTCAGGTGCTGCTCGCATTCAAGTCCGCCGCATCCCTCTGGCGCCAGGACAGATGGAAGCCGATTGTCGCAGGCGCGGTGAATCTCGGCTCGAACATTCTTTTCGTCATCTTTCTCCCCGACGCCTACAAGCTTGACGGCGTCATATTCTCCACGATTATCGGTTTCGCCTTCATACAGATTCCGTGGGAGTCGCACGTGGTGTTCTCGTCGTTCTTCGGGAAGACCGAGGCGCGCGCCTACTGGCGTTCGTACTTCGGTTTTGCGGTATGCGCGCTTGCGCTCTGCGCCATCGCCTGGTGGACGGCGTGGATCATTCCCGTCGACGGCATTCCCGGCCTTGCCTTGAAGGGCGCCGCGTCATCCGCGACGGTGGCTGTCCTGCTTTTTGCCTTGTTCAGGCGCGACGTCTCCACGTTGTTGCGCAACCGCAAGTCGGCATTTGCAGAGGAAAGGAGGTCTTGATGAAACGCGACAATACCATTGTGACGATTGGCGACATAAACTATATTTGGGGGATATTTCTCCTGATCGCCTCTGCCCGCAGGGCCGGGATGGACGAGCCATTTCTTGTCGGAGTCAAGAAGTTCACGCCGGAGGCCGAACGCATTTTGGCGCAGTTCGGAGACGTTCGGGTGCTGTCGCTGGACGGCATGAAGCGTTCGCTTACTTGCCTCAAGGCGCATGTCATGCTGAACGTCGACACTGAATACGCGACCTGGGCCGACTCGGACGCCTTCTTCACCGGAAACGTCTCCGAAATCCTGACGCCGTCTTCCCCGGAGGAAATACACTTCCGCCTTCGCGCGCCGTTCGAAATGCCCGGGGCGTTCAGGGGGCATACCTTCGGCGAGGACGGCAAGTCGATTCCGAAGGCCGTCCTCGAGGTTTGGAGAAAGGACATTGAAGACGTGGCGGGAGAGGCCCGCGGCGAGCCGAGGTATGCGACTTCGGGCTCCGCTTCGTTCTGTTCCTTTTCGATGGCGCGGTTCAGGAAGTTCGCCGAGATATGGCATGCACTGCAGATGAAGGTATTGCCCGAACGTGACGTCGGTGTAGAGGACAGGTCGCTGCTCTATTACCACCAGCTTGACGAAAGCACGCTGAACGCCTGCCTCAACTTCGTTCCCGACGCGCCGCGCGTACAGGACGTGTACAGAATGGACAAGGACCGTGCCAGGCTGTTTGTCCACTTTATCGCAAGGCCGAAGCCGTGGGAAGGGTGGACTAAGCGTGCGTTCATGCATTTCGACGAGTATGTGTCTGTCGTGGAATGGGCGGCCTCGCAGGGACTCGCGCTCCCTGGCTCGATACCGGGATGCCTCATGCGTTCACGCAAAAGCCTTATGCGTGCGCTGATTCCGTGGATGACCCTCAAGCCCAAGCTTGCCAAAAGGCTGAAGAGGTTTTTCTGACGACCTCGCAAGTTGAGGTTGCGAAGCTCTATGTGCCGTCATTTGCGGCGCGAGACCATAGGATAGTACAGCCACCTGAAGAACACCTTTGCCGGCAGCATCCATCCGCGCGCCGCGAGAAGCAGGAATTTTGCGGCTATGCGCTTGGGCTTTGACGCATGTGTGGCGATCGCAAGGAACCGATCCTTTCCTGAGTTTTCAAACAGAGTGCGGATTGCTTCGCGGCGATCCTTGTCAGGCACTTTGCGAGAAGTCACCGGATGGAAAAGGAACCAGAACAGGACCGAGAGCCACTGGTTGCTCCAGATGGACAGTATGTCCTGGGGTGGACTGATTTCGGCTGCGAAGAAGGCGAGCGAATTGAAGTGCTCCGCAAGATGTATTACGGCGCGCGACGAGGCTTCGGTCGTAAGCGAGCCAGGTCGGCGACGATATGCATAGAATGATCTGTGTACATAGGCAAAGCGCCTGGCGTGATACCATACGCGCGGAGTCCACTCGAAATCCTCCATTACGCGGCCAGGCTTCTGGAGTAGGCCGTATTCGCGCAGAAACTCCGTTCGGTAGACGCACATCACGGTGTAGTTGTGCATGCTTCCGCCGTTGCGTCCGGCCTTGCGTATTGCGTCGAAACCCGAAAATACAGATTGCTCGTCATCAGGTCTGAAGTTGGTTGTCCAATCGGAGCTTCTGTCCCACTCTACGTAATCATTTGTCGTTGAGGACATGGCGAACGCCATAACGTCTACGTCGCCGCACTTGGACAGCCTTTCATAAATGCGTTCAAGCATGTCGGCGGCGAGCCAGTCGTCGCCGTCCAGAAACACAAGGTAATCACCATGCGCGTGCTCTATGCCATAATTTCTTGTTGACGAGACGGCACCACTCTTGGGAGAGGACACGACCGTGAACCGTGCGTCGCGCGCCGCGTATTCCTTGCAGATGTCCAGTGAGCCGTCTGTTGATTCTTCTACATAGCATATTGCTTCAAAATCGCGGAACCGCTGGCTTGCGACAGAATCCAGCGCCTTTTTCAGATAGGGCTCGGTTTGGAAGCCGGCTATTATAATCGAGAATCGGGGCGAAGGGCTCATTTTTTTTGCACCCCCTCGATGATCCTGTCAAGAACTGCACTTTGCCGATTCATATAAGACTGGAATGTGAAAAGGGTAGCTCTTTTTACGCAGTGCCTTAGTTGCTGCTCCTTGAAGGTCTCGTCCGTGAGAAGCCGGGACAGTATGTCGGATGCTTGGCATTTGTCACGGTATGAAATGGCTTTCGAGTCCACTATTTCGCAAGCTCCGCCTTCGTCGGGCACGATTGGAATTATCTTGGATTTTAGGTATTCGGTGATGGAAATGCCGAACGTCTCGTCCCTTTCGCCGTGAATGGCGTAAGTGGCTGACGAAAGGAAACGAGACTTTGCCTCGCCGCTGACATATCCAACGAGGGACAGCCATGCGCATGTGGAGGCGATCTCTCTGACTTTCCTGACATATTGCGTGTCGATAAGACCGCCGGCAATGTCCAGTCGAATGTCCTTCCCCGTCGATGCTCGCGCACGTGAAACTATGTCAATGATGTCCAGAACGCGCTTCTCGGGGAATATTTGCCCGATATACACTACCTTCAGCGGGTCTTTGTCCGCGAGAGGTTCTGTTGGGGCGAATAGCGTCGGTGGATAGAATACTGTGCTTGTAAAGGTCCCGTAGAACGCACGCATGATCCGTTCGACATACAAGGAAGTGGAATATATGTGCTCGCGGGGGTTTGCTATGATCTTTCGCGTCGAACGCACTCCGAGGATAGGACGGATAATCGTCTCCGCTGCAAATGTCTTCAGCCGCTGGGAAAGGCGTTTTCTGACTGCCCCGTGCGCGCCCTGGTTTACAAAGTCCACGAATGCGTTGTCCCCAAAGGTTCTCAGCAGGTATACAAAATGATGTGCCGGCTTCCCAAAATCCACGAGGTTCGCGGTTGAAATGCATATGTCCGACTTCCTTGCAAACTTCTTCAGCTGCCAGGTCGTGTAGAAGGGGAGTATCGCATCAATCTTGCGCAAAAAGGTGCTGTGCGGCTTGACAAGCACAACGCTGAGTCGGCTCATGTCGGCAGACGCGCCAATAATCTTCATGGCATTCTCGACGTCGGATTGCCAGTTTAGTGCCAATGTTACGGAAATGCCTTTCTTTTGGAGATAGTCAACTATGAGCAACGGGAGGATATCGCCGCCGCCGAGAGAACTTGTGAAACATGTATAGTAGACAAGCGCTGTCATGAAGCTCGCTTTAGCTGCACAATTGGGAAATAGAACATGGTGAAGAATGCTTCGGCCATCGGACGGGCGATGGCGTGCCGGACAAATGCCTTGACCCACCACCCGGCGATGCGTCTTGGCAGGGAGCCGCAACCGGCGAGAAGTGAATCAAAGTCATCCATGCCTCGTGGAAACATCTTAATGAGATATTCCAGTCGCTCCGCTCTTGGAACCTTTGAAACAAAATCTTTGCTGAACCACTTTATGAAAAGCGTCGAAAGCCATGTTCGGGACCATGATTTAGTGACGGCGCGGTCGAAGCCTGGTTCCGCGGACACCTTTGCATGGAACGCGAAGAGAGATTCCAGAATCACCGACCAGTCCCTGTAGAAGTGTCCGTAGCTCTTTGCGGATGTCTGGACAGAGCCGCCGCGTATCCTGTAGAGGTAAAACGCTTCGTGGAGAGGGATGACCCTTCTGGCCAGATATAGGGCACGAGGCGAGAATTCGCTGTCCTGGTTTCTTAGCCCGTATATGCACTTTAGTCCGTTGTCGACAAGAAACAGACGTCGAAAGACTGAAAGCTGAAGCATCGGGCATGGATAGAAAAGTCTGCTGGAGAGGTCCACGGTGGCCTTCGGCCCTGTCAGCTCGTCTGAAAAATTCGGTGGATAGTTGTCTCGGTGGTCAATCACCTTGCCGGTTTGATTGTCGTATACTTCCATGGCGCACGGGTACAGGTCCGCTCCGGGGCGCGCGGCGATCTTGTCGTGGAGGCGCTGGAGGGATCCTTCGACAATTGTGTCATCGCCGTCTAGGAAAATGATGTACTCGCCTGCGGCCATGTCGATGCCGGTGTTGCGCGATGCGGAGCAGGACCCGGTACGAGGTCCTGCGAAGACCTTGAAGCGCGGGTCTTTCGTCGTGTATTCGCGGGCTATCTTCTCCGTGTCATCCTTCGACTCCTCCACGCCGAGAAGGCATTCCCAATCGGAGAAGGGCTGCTTTACGACCGAGTCGAGGCATTCGCGCAGATACGGCGCGACGTCGCAGCAGGGAACTATTATCGAAAAGAATGGATTCATGGCGCAGTTCTATTATTGTTTGCCGTGCGTGTCGTCGCCCTGCATATCCTGCCGATCCCGTCAAATAGTCGCTGTCGGGCAGATTCGAGCAGCCATGCGGATGCGAACGAACATAGTGTGATGAGCGTCGTGTATATTGTGAACATTCCTATCCCGTCGACCACTATTGTTCCAAGCTGCGGACGCCAGAACGAGTGCCAGAAAACGGGATGAACGAGCCATAGATAAATGCCAAGCGACTTCTTGGACGCCGACACGAGCGCAAGGCGAACGATGCGGTTCTTCACGGTAATCCGTTTGCAGGCGTCGAACATGGCGAGTGACATCGCGAATGTGAATGGCGATGTGTACCTAACAGGGTTGAAGTCGGCGAACCATGTGCCGAGTTCACCGGAAAAGACACGCTTGCCAACCGATGGTATCATGAATGCGAAGGAAAATGTGCAGAGTACGGCCGCGCATGCAGCGAGGGGCGGCGGCTTTGCTACGTGAAGCCGCCAGTATGCTCCAAAGAGATAGACGACGAGCAGCCAGGCGAAGCTGTATCCGTTTTTGAGGACAAACGGATCTCCCTCCGTGAACAGCGAAGAGACGCTCATAAGCAGGAAAAAGGCGATGAGCAGCCCTGCGAAGGTCTTGCGGCCAAGCGACCTGGCTCCGGGATTCACAAATGGCATTAACAAGCAGAGAACGACATAAGCCGTGAAGTACCAGTACTCCCCCGTCACGACGGGTAGAATGGAACGCACCCAGTCCCAGATGCCCACTCTCCCGCCCGCAAAAGCTACGGCGGCCGAAATCAAGAGCCCGATTGACAGGGTCTGAATCCAGAGGGTCAGTAGACGGCGGTGCACTCCATTTGAAGTCACGCAAAGATAGCCCGTCACAAGAGCGAATAGATTGACGCATGTTAGGGCCACGGTATGAGTGAGGTACCATACAGTCTTTAGTGCTCCGCCTGCCGTGTCTGACATCGTGAGACCGCAGTCGACAACATGATGCAGTATCACGAAGACGACTGCAATGACTTTGACGCAGTCGATTCCGTAGTCTCTATTTTCCGCCTGTGAACCCATGATACCCCTTGTACCACTTTGCGAAGACGGGGATGCCTTCGCGAATCGTCGTCTTCGGTTCGTATCCGACGGCTTTGTTGAGTTTCTCGATGCTCGCGTATGTCGCATACACGTCGCCCGGTTGCATCGGAAGCATCTCCATCTTCGGCTTGACGCCGAGCGATTCGGCGAGGACGGTGATGACGTCGAGCAGCTTTTCGCTCTTGTGGTTGCCGATGTTGAAGATGTCGTATAGGGGGAGATTCCCCGCTTCGACGACGCGGACGATTCCGTTCACGATGTCGTCTACAAATGTGAAGTCGCGCAGCATGTCGCCATTGTTGAACACCTTGATGGGCCTGTCATGCAGCATCGCGTCTGCGAATAGCGAGAGAGCCATGTCTGGACGATACCACGCGCCGTAGACGGTGAAGAACCTTAGCCCTATCGTCTGCATTTTGTAGAGGTGGGAGTAAGTGTGCGCCATCAGCTCGTTCGCCTTTTTCGTCGCGGCGTAGAGACTCACAGGGGTGTCCACCTGGTCTGACTCCTCGAACGGCATCTTTTTATTGCCGCCGTATACGGAAGACGACGACGCGAAGACGAGTTTCGGAACTTTCGCCGCATGGCGGCAGCACTCGAGGACGTTGAGAAATCCCTCTAAGTTCGTCTTTTGGTAGACGAAGGGGTGGGTTATCGAGTATCTTACGCCGGGCTGGGCTGCTAGGTTGAGAACGACGTCCGGCGATTCCTCCGCAAAGACATTTTGAAGACCGGCGAGGTCGCAGATGTCGAGTTCGCGCGCCGAGAAGCCGCGCTGACCATTGAGCATGTCCGCGCGATCCCTCTTGAGTTTCACGTCGTAGTAGTCGCAGAAATTATCAATGCCGACGACTTTCCATCCGCGGCGGAGGAATTCGCGCGATGCATGGAAGCCTATAAAGCCAGCATAGCCAGTGATCAAAATTTCCATACGGCACATTATATCATTTTGGCCTGAAATTTGCTACAATAAACACCCACCATACCTTTCCGTCCGGAATTGTGCTATAATCTACAAGCATGAAAGCGAAGTTTATAACAATGTGGCTCGTGGCCCTTGCATCCGCCCTGTCCCTTTCCGGGCAGGATGTGGACAACCCTGCTGCCACTCAAGGCGGGCGCAAAAGCGGCGAGACGCGCACCGTCACGCTTCCGGGCGGTGCGAAGATGGAGATGATCTGGTGCGCGCCGGGAACGTTTTGCATGGGAAGCCCGCCCGGAGAGCAGGGCCGCATATCTAACGAGACGCTTCACTCGGTTACGCTCACGCGGGGCTTCTGGCTCGGAAAGTACGAGGTGACGCAGAGCCAGTGGGAGAGCGTGATGAGGAGCAACCACTCGCGGTTCAAGCACAAGAACAATCCGGTCGAGAACATCTCCTGGCACGACTGCGAGGCGTTTATGAAGCGCATCGGATCGGCGTTCGGCGGGAAGGCGCGTCTCCCCACCGAGGCGGAATGGGAGTATGCCTGCCGCGCGGGCAGCAACACGCCTTTTTCTGGAAGCGGCGTCGTGTCGGAGGTGGCATGGTACGACGAGAACAGCGAACACCAGACGCATGAGGTGGGGAAAAACAAGCCGAACGCGTGGGGATTCTACGACATGCACGGAAACATTCTTGAGTGGTGCTCAGACTGGTACTCGGAACCGAAAGGGGATTCGGTCGACCCCAAGGGGCCGCCGTCCGGATCGTTCAAGGTGCTGCGTGGAGGTTGCTGGTTCTTCTTGGACAGCGACTGTCGCTGCGCATACAGGCTCAAGCGCGAGCCCAACCTCCGAAACTGCATATTCGGCTTCCGCGTCGCGAGCTTTGATTTCGACGACATGTCCTCAGCCACATCCATTCAGCAAAAATGAAGAATCTGATTCCGATCTTGCTTGTCGCTGCTGCCGTGTCAGGATGCCAGTCACCGTACGACTATATGGAGAATTGGCTCATCCGAGAGGATGCCGTGCGTCCGTTCGCTGTTCCAGTTGACGTCTTGTACGTCCAAGATCGGCTTTACTTTAGCGCGGACTCGCTGCCCGGAATGCAGTCTTTGGCGATGGACGCAGTGGGGAGGGGAAAGCTTGCCGGCTTTGCCCGCGTGTTCTCCCCACTCGTCGCCAATGAGGAGGACGTCGAGAAGGCCGTGAAGTGGTATCTGAAGCACCACAATAGCTCAGGTAGATCGTTTGCGCTGATCGGGGAGGGCGAGGGCGGCTCGCTTCTGAAGTCGTACGCAGAGAAAAACGCAGAATGGCTCGAAAAGAAGGGGCTCGTGGCGAGTTTCTTTACTCCGTTGCCAGACAAGAATTTTGTCTCGGAGGAGATGGTTCGCACGATAAGGAACCGCGCGGCGGGAGTGCGCTATCGCAGACAATGGGGCAGGGAGATGCCCGATGGGATGTTCGCACAATGAGCGAAGCTCAAAAGGACTGGCCACGCGTCAGCGTCCTTGTGAGGGCGTACAACGACGAGGCGCTTGTCGGAAAGACGCTTGAAGGAATATTCTTGCAGTGGCCGCGTCCGTTCGAGGTGATTGTGTGCGACGACAACTCGAAAGACCGCACGCGCGAAATTGCGGCGAAGTTCCCCGTGAGGTTCGTCGAGCGTCCGGCAGGGCCGTACAAGCCCGGCCGCACTCTGAACATACTTGTGCGCGAGGCGAAAGGCGACATTGTCGTCTTCAACAACTCGGATGCGATTCCGTGCGATTCGCACTGGCTTGAGGAGCTTGTGCGTCCGCTTCTCGCCGAGAGGTTCGCGTTTACGTTCGCGAACCAGTTGCCGCGCCCCGATGCGACTTTGCTCGTGAGGAAGGATTCCGAGCGAGCTTTTGGCGACGGGAAGGTTCAGGCGACGTGGAAGTTCTTCTTCTCGCTTGCGAGCTCCGCGACTTGGAGACAGAACCTGATAGACGTGCCTTTCGACGAGAAGATACAGTATTCGGAAGACGTCGAGTGGACGTGGCGCAATTCGCGTCGGAAGGATGATCCCGTGAAGATCGTATACTGTCCGGCGTCGCGTGTCGAACATTCCCACAACTACACGCTTCGTGCGCTGGCGCGGCGTTTCCGCGGCGAAGGCGCCGCGGATCGCGAGATATTCGGCGATGCGCCATCTCTGATGCGCGAGCTTATGGGTGCGGCGCGCGAGACCTTGCGCGACATCGCGTATCTCCTGCCACGGCCCAGGGGATGGTTGGAAATCCCGCTCGCGCCAATCCGCCGCCTCGTCCAGCGAATCTCGCATTGGAAGGGCATGCGCCAATGAAGATACTTGTCTATCTTGAGAAGTCGGCGGTGCGCGGTGGGATAGAGGTCTTTGCCGAGCGGCATGTCGCGCGACTCCGCGCAGAGGGGCACGAAGTGGATGTCCTCTCATCCCCGTTCCCCGTTCCCCGTTCCCCATTCCCCGTTCCCCATTCCCCGTTCCCCGACTATGACGAAATAATCGTGCACAAGTGCTCTGACGTCGCGACGCTCGAGAAGTTCCCGCCGGAGAAGACAGTCTACTACGTGCACGACCACGAGCCGATATGCCCGCGCGGCTATGCGTACACTCCGTTCAAGCGCAACTGCACCCGTGCCGGCGGCGTGTGGCCGTGCCTTTTCTGCGCGCCCGCCTGCCGGTCGTGGAAAGCGGCGCTTGGCCGCGTCTTTTCGCAAAGCAGGCGCATTGCCGCGATGTCGCGCTTCAAGAAGATTGTCGTCGTTTCCGAGTTCATGAAGTCGCGGCTTGTCGCGAACGATATCCCTGCGGAAAAGATCGTCGTCGAACCGCCGGTGTTGGATATTCTTAACGCAGAGGCGCGTAACCGCCCCTTGAGGGTGGGCGCGACCCATGGGGAAGCGACCAAGCCGAGCGAAGCGAGAGCCGAGAGGCGCAGAGAAGTCGATCTTCTTTACGTCGGGCAGTTGATCAGAGGGAAAGGCGTTCATCTGCTTCTCGAGGCGATGGCCAAGATGAAATCCCCTCGCACTCTCGACATCGTGGGCACCGGCAACATGGAAGGGGAGCTTAAGCTTCTTGCAGAGCGCCTTGGGCTTAAAGGGCGCGTCCGCTTCAACGGCTTTCAAGATAGCCCTCAGGAGTGGATGCGCCGCGCCGCATGCGTGGTTGTGCCGAGCTTCTGGCAGGAGCCCTACGGACTCGTCGCGGCCGAGGCCGTTGCGCTTGGGCGTCCTGTCGTCGCGTTCGCTATCGGCGGGCTCCCGGAGGCGTGCCAGGGTAAGGCGACGCTCGTCCCGCCTGGCGACATTGACGCGCTGGCGGCGGCTTTGGAATTGCCTTAATACAGGATTTTAGCATGGAGGTTTTAAGCCACAAAGAACAGGAGAGACAGTAGGAAGGTTTTAGTATGAAGTATTCAGCCACAAAGAACAGGAGAGACAGGAGTTTCAGGGGCGCCTTCGGCGCGGGGTCTGGGGTGCAACCCCAGTCTTCCTCCTGCATCTCCTGTACTACCTGCTAAGAAAAACTTCCTGCATCTCCTGCACTACCTGCTAAGAAAAACTTCCTGCATCTCCTGCACTACCTGCTAAAAACAATCTTGTAAATCCCGTCAAAAACAGAATAGAACAGAACTAAATGAATAGCAAGGTTAAAGTCTTCGTTTTCGTTGATGCGCTTGGCTGGGAGCAAGTCGAGAAATACGACTTTCTCAAAGACCTCCTGCCGCACCGCCGCAAGATTGAGATGCAGTTCGGCTACAGCTGCACCGCGATTCCGACGATACTGACTGGAAAGCGTCCCGACGAGCACGGACATCTTGCGTTCTACGACTGGGCCCCCGGGAAAAGCCCGTTCAAGAAGATGCGCTTCCTCGCGCCGTTTTTGCGCCCTCGCTCGTTCTGGCGCCGCGGGCGTGTTCGCCACCAGCTCTCGAAGCTTATAAAGAAACTGTATGGCTTCACCGGCTACTTCCAGCTCTACGGTGTGCCTGTCGAGCGTCTTCCGAAGCTCGACTACTGTGAGAAGAAAGATCTTTTCGTTCCAGGTGGGCTTGCCCCCGTTAAGAACCTCGCCGACGTCTGGGGCGAGCAGGGGTTCAAGTACCATATCTCGAACTGGCGGCTTTCGGAAGACGAGAACTTCCGCCGCGCCTCGGAGCTTTTCCGCAAAGGCGAAGTGGATCGCGCGTTCGTGTATTCTGCCGCGTTTGACGCTTTGCAGCACGACAACGTTGGTCGCGACGAGGTGCTTCGCCCGAAGGTCGACAAGTACGCTGGCACCATCCGCTCTCTTTACGACGCGCTTGTTGCGGGCGGGCGGCCGTTCGAGCTCACCGTGTTTTCCGACCACGGCATGACACCGCTTCGCGGCACTGTCGACGCTCCTGCCGCGCTTGCAAAGACGGGGCTTGTCTGGGGCGAGGACTATGCGAGCGCGATTGACTCAACCATGGCGAGGTTCTGGTGGCTAAAGGACGGCGCGAAGGAAAAAGTGCGCGAGCAATTTGCCGCGTTCCCTGGGCATTGGCTTGGCGAAGACGAGAAGCGTCGCCACGGAATATGGCGTGAAGACGGCAAGTTCGGCGACGACATCTTCCTTGCCGACGCAGGCGTGCAGTTCTGCCCGAGCGACATGGGCGTAAAGCCCTTGAACGGCATGCATGGCTTCGACCCGTCCGACAAGGATTCCTGCGCCGCATGGCTATCGACCGTGCCGGTGCCCGATTCCGTCACGCGCGTGTGCGACTACTTCTCGGTAATGACGGCTTCTTGATGAGCATCTTGCGGCGAGTGCTCGATCTCCTTTGGCCGAGGAACTGCGAGATATGCGGCCGTCCTGTAGACCGCGACGCGCGGTACATCTGCGCCGACTGCCTGAACAGGATTCCCTTTGTCCGCCCAGAGGACGGCATGTACGAAATCGACGACGCGGCGAGTGCGGTGCGGTTTGAGTGCGAGACGAGGGAGATAATCAACGGCTACAAGTTCAGGGACCGCATTTGGCTCAGGGACGATTTTGTCGACTGGATCGAGGCCGCTGCGCGGTCGAGGTTCGACGTCTCGGCGATCGACGCCGTTGTCGCCATCCCGACGACGCTCGGCCACAGAATCAACCGCGGCTACAACCAGAGCGCTCTTCTTGCCGAGTCGCTCGCGAAGCGCTTGGACAGGCGCTTCCTTGGAAGGGCAGTAGCAAGGACAGGCCACCCTAAGCGTCAGAGTTCGCTTACGGAGGAAGAGCGAGTCGAAAACGTGAAGGGAACGTTTGTTGTGCGCGAACCGTCGCTTGTGCGCGGCCGGACGATTCTTCTCGTCGACGACATCATGACGACGGGCTCTACGCTTTCAGAATGTGCGAAAACGCTCAAGGCCGCAGGTGCCTGGCGCGTATGGAGCGTAACCCTCGCCCGAAGCGTAAGGACATAGGAGCATCGTAAGGATCGGTTGGCGACGGCCGAAGGCTCCTCCTCGTGGACCCTCGGCGAATACGCCGTATCCACTCGCTCGGACCTTCGCTCCGTCGCCAACTGAGCGCGTCAAGGTTCAGGCGTGCCGTACTCCTTGGCGTTAGCGTACTTGTCGTCGTCACCGAGCTTTTGCTTTAGCTCGGTGATGCGCTTCTTGAGGAAGTTGATTCTCTCCTGGTAGGCGGGATTTGAGTACTCGTTCTTTACTTCGTCGGGATCCTTCACGATGTCGAAGTACTCCCACTCGTTGCGCTTGTAGTAGTAGACAAGCGCGTCGGTCTTCGTGCGGATGCCGTACCACGCGCTCGTCGAGTGCTCGCCGCCTTCGACGTAGTAGCGCATGTAGCAGTCCTCGCGCCACGAACCGGGCGTCTGACCCCTGAGGTTCCCGAGGAAGCTCTCGCCCTGCATGCGGCCGGGTCTCGGCTCGTTTGCGATGTCAAGGAACGTCGGTGAGAAGTCGATGTTCGTCACGATGTCAGAGTTGACGCTCCCCGGCGCGATGATCGCGGGGCAGCGCGCGAGAAAAGGCATGCGCGCGACCTCGTCCATGATGAAGCGCTTGTCGTAGAGTCCGTGGTCGCCGAGGAAGAACCCCTGGTCGGAAGTGTATATGACGACGGTGTTGTCGAGAATCCCTTTCTCCGCGAGATAGTCACACATGTCGCCGACGGAATCATCGACTGCCTGAACGCAGGCGAGGTAGTCCTGCATGTAGCGGAGATAGGAGAGGGCGGTCTTTGCGCGGTCGTCCATTCTCTCGGGCCACGCGTCGATGAACTTGCCGGAGGCGTCCTTCGCGCCTTCGTAGCTGCGACCCTCGAACTCAAACTTGCCGCCGCCGGCGAAGTATTCCGCGAGTTTCAGGTCTTCCTTGAGACGCATGTGGTGGAGCAACGTCATCGCCGTCGTCCTTATGGGCGAAGCGCGTCCTTTCCAGTCGTCGAAGAGAGTGTCGGGCGGCGGAATGTCCTTCAGCGTGAGATTGCGGAACGTGGCCCTGTACTTGTCGCTTGGCAGCCAGTTGCGGTGCGGCGCCTTGTGGTGCATCATTACGAAGAAGGGCTTGCCAGTTGCAAGCGCGCCGTCGATCACGTTCTCCGTCACCTTCGTGATGTTCTCCGTGGCGTATTCGCCGCGGTATTCCGTCTTGACGATCTTGCCGTCTTTTTTCTCCCAGAACCATGGGTCGAAGTAGACGCCCTGGTTCGCGTAGACCATCCAGCGATCCCAGTCGGTGTCGCGCACCGTCTTTGGGCCGCCGAGGTGCCACTTGCCGATGAAGGCCGAGTAGTAGCCCGCGTCGCGCATGTAGCCGCCGATGGTCTTGATGTCGGTCGAGATGTCGTTGAAGACGGGAACGCCGTTTTTGTGACTGTATTCGCCAGTGAGGATTCCAGCGCGGCTCGGCGTGCAGATCGGGTTTGTGCAGAAGCAGTTCTTGAGCAGCATTCCCTCCCGCGCGAGCCGGTCGATGTTCGGCGTCTTGTTGATCCGCGACCCGTACGCGCCAATCGCGTGCGCGGCGTGGTCGTCGGTCATGATGTAGAGGATGTTGAGGCGCTTTTTCTCGGCGGCGGCGAAAAGCCCCGAGCCCCTGCAGGACATTAGTGCGAGGGCCGCGGTCTTCGTAACGAAGTCTCGACGTGTGGTGTTGTTCATGCCGCTATTATACCAAAAAGGAATGGCTGGAGTCTAAAAGCGCGTCGCCGCATGTCGCTCAGTTCGGCACTCGCCCCCTCGTCCCTTGCCTCACCTTCCATAAGGCGCGTTTCGTTTCGTAGCTTTTGCGCTCGCCGACTCTTCGTCGGCTCGCTTAACCTTGTTCGCGTATCCCCCGGAGCGAAGCGAAGTCGCCGAAGGCGAGCTCAATGCGGGGTGCAAATTCGTCGCGCCGACTTGGTAGGGGCGCCTCTCCGAGGCGACCGCTTCCCCGCGGCAAATCCGTCGCGATTTCGTCCGCGCCGTAATCTCATGTCAAACACCAGCAGTAACAATGTCTGATTTTTGCGCGGCAGATTCGCCGCGCTGATTTTTTGCTATAATATAGACGTTCTCGCGGGCCGCGTGGCCTTGCGGGAAACAGCCGATGCGGGGGAGAAATCCCGATAAGGCGATAAGATTTTTGCGCTGACACGCAAACGACGTTCTTCTGGGAACTTGGCGGTTTCAAATGAGGGAACGGAGTTTGGCGAGGTCGCGCAGGCGGTTTATTCCGTCTTGCGTGTCCTTGTCTTCTCTTTCCCTCATAGGCACGCCAAGGCCTCCAGAAGATAGAGAATGACAAGGCACGCATTTTTGTTTGCCAAGAATCCTCTCCAAGTCTCTTGCGTTAAAGCGCGCGAATGAGACTTGAAGATGGCAGCCGGAAAGAACTCGAGAAAAACGAAAGAGGCGCAACAAGTTGCGTCCGAGGTGTCGCGTATTGTCCTTGTCGGAACATACAAGGGCGACCAGCTGAAGAAGTGGCATGGGTGGTACAACTATCCGATCTTGAACGCCGACAAGATAAGTGCGGACGATGCGGCAAAGATAACGGAACTTTGGCTGTTCAAGGGCAAGAAGGATCAGCGAAACTACAAGGCGTCGTTCGTCGGCGTCAAGACGCGCCAGGAACTGATCGACGGCTACGGCTATCCCGCCAAGGGGAAAGCGCACGGAGACAAATATCTTCTCTTCAAGACGGAGTACAAGTACCGACACAAAGGAGAAGTTCCCGAAGACGTCGAGCGTGTCATTATCCGCACGGCTGATTTTGCGACCGCGCCCAATGTGCGAAAGCAGCTCAAGGCGTATCTCGAGTCGCCGGACCGCCACGACCCAGATCTTGCAAAGCGTCTGCCAGAAGTCATTACCAAGTTGCGACCGGAGCAGTTGCGCGTGTGCGAACTCGCTTATCAAATGGCACTTTGGGAATTGCCAAATTGCGATAGTTTGAAACCGGATGTGCCTTTCCCTGCGCCTGAAAAGGGCAAGTTCACTTTCATAGATTTGTTTGCAGGCATAGGTGGCATTCGCCTTGGTTATCAGTCACTTGGCGGCAAGTGTGTTTTCTCGTCAGAATGGGACAAGGAAGCTGCGAAGACCTATTACAGCAATTTTGGAGAAGAGCCATTTGGCGACATTCAGAAGATTGATCCTGCCGACATACCTGATTTTGATATTTTGCTCGCAGGGTTTCCATGTCAACCGTTTTCCATTATCGGAGACAAAGAGGGCTTCAAGCATGAGACGCAAGGTACGCTTTTCTTCAACATTGAGAAGATACTGATAGAAAAGAGGCCAAAGGCGTTCATGCTTGAAAATGTGCGTAACCTGACTGCACACGATGGCGGGAGGACATTTAGGGTGATATTATCGCATTTGCAGAATGCAGGATATGACGTACACTACAAGGTATTGAACGCACTTGACTATGGCGTCCCGCAAAAACGCGAAAGAATAATCATCTGTGGATTCCGCAAGCCTGTCGCATTCGAATTCCCTCCGCCGATCCCAATCAGCCAGCGTAAGACGGTTGCAGACATCATTGACAGCGAAGCTGAAAACGATAGGTCGTTGCGTGTCCGTCCGGCTATTCGCGCAAGCCGATTACAGAGGATTAAAGACAAAAACTTCCCAAGGCCTTACATATCGCATGAAAATGTAGCGGGAACGATTACGCCGCACTCATATTCGTGTGCCCTCAGGGCTGGAGCGTCGGCAAACTATATTCTCATAAACGATGAACGTCGTCCCTCGCCGCGGGAGATGTTGCGAATTCAGGGCTTCCCTGATGAGTTTAGGATCGTTGTAAATTATGGTCAAATCAAGCATCAGACTGGCAACAGCGTTGCGGTGCCAGTTATACGCGCCGTAGCAGAGCGTGTTGTAGAACAACTTCCTAACCTTTAATCCGAGCTTGCCATGAGTGATAATTCTCCAAAGTTGAAATCGGTGGAAAAGTACCAGCCTGAGTACCCATTGGGGCAGTTCCCAAAGGGCTTTGCTCTTGCATTGGGGCGCGAAATTGTTTATCTGCTCGCCACGCGCGAGATTCCAAAGATTGAGGGGGAGGATTGGGAGGAGATATTTGCCAGATGTATCGGCGCGAAGTGGACCCCATCAAACGTGGGTCTGGACGATGTGCAATTGAAACAGATGGCATGGAGCGCAAAAACCGTGAAAAACAACAACCCGTTCACGGTTCGCAACATCCGCCTGATCAGTGGACGCAATTCGCCGGATTATTCATTTGATATCGAGAATGTCCATGCAGAGGACCCAAATCAGCTTGGTGGAATGATCCTTGGTATTTGGAATGGAAGGATAACCGAAGTTCGCAAGAAGTTTGCAACAACTCGAACGGTCGTTCTCGTCAAAGGCGAAGGCTTGGAGACGATTTCGGTGTTTGAGGAGGAAGCATTGCGATTCATCCCTGAGGATTACTACTGGGAGTGGAATTCTCATGATAATCTTGAAGGATATGAGCGGGCGACTGATAAAAAGAAGTTTACGTGGCAACCACATGGTTCACAGTTTACGATTTCCACTACTGCGCCAGACAATCGCCTGAAATTACGCATTAAGAAGCCGCCAAAACTGAACAAAGCTGATTTCTTGGCAGCAATCAAGTTTGATTCCTCGTGGATTGAGATCGTTGAGTAATGATATGATGGTAAATGTCATCGAAACTGCCGCGCAAGCTGCTGCGATTGTTCGGGCGGAGTTGCCGAAGGTGCAAAAGGAAGAGCGTGTGTTTGTGCTGCCCCTCGACGCGAATGGCAAGATGCTTGCAAAACCGATTCTCGTGTCTGTTGGGCACGAAGACGGGACGACGGCGATTGACGCAGGTACAATTTTCCGAGAAGCATTGATGGCTGGTGCGGAAGAAATCATTGTCGCCCATAATCACCCATCAGGCGATCCGACACCAAGCAGGGACGATTACAAAGCAACCGTTCGGCTCAACGAAGGTGCGGAACTCGTGGGGTTGAAGTTGATAGATCACATTATTGTCGGCGCTGACGATTCCGCAAACGGCTTGGGCTTTGTGTCGATGACGGATTTCGCCAGAATATGGTAAAATACCTACATGAAGTTTGGTGCGGCGATTTTGATGGTGGCATTTCTCGCTCTCTCAGCTTTTGCGGGGGCGAGGGTTGTCGTATCGTCGCTGCCGGAGGCGGTGCGTCCGCTCGCCGAGGTCGAGACGAATGTCGTGTTCTCTACAGGGGCGGCAACGGACAACAAATGGACGCTGACAATTGAGCGCGATGCGGCGGTGAGCAACAGTCTTGAGGTCGTGTTTGGCCGTGACGCGAACGAGGACGGCGTACTTGGGGTCGAGGAAGGGGAGATGTCGGTCGGCTGGGACTGCGGGGAGTGGTTCTGGCGCGACAGGCGCGCAAACACGGCATGCCGCGTTGTGGGAACGATCCAGCGCCTTGACATGGTGCTATACCTACGCCGAGACCGCGCGGCGAAGTCGTTGGCATCATCGGTGTTTCCGGCGGTCGTGTCGCCCACGTGCTTCAACCCAGACTGGAACCTTGCCCGCGTCGTCTCGCGCGGTGCTGAACCCGTTCGTGTCGACAGCAAGGTTTCGATTGACGCATTGAAGTTGAGGATCAGGTGACATGGCGGCGCTCTTCCAGACTGTGCTGATGCGTCTTGCCTTGTGCGGGCTTGCGGTTTCGCTTGTCTTGCTTGCGCTCCAGTCGCGTCTGGCCCGCGACACCTTCGCGCGGATGCTTTCCATCTGGCGTTCGCTTACCGCGTTTGGCCGCTTCGTCGTCTGTTCGTTCCTTCTAATTGGAATACTCATCGGCGGCGACAAGACGAACAGCGTGCCGCCGAACATGAATTCGCCTTTGCCGCAGATGCAACAGGGGGGAGTTTTCTTGACAGGATTAACAGGGTTGACAGGATTGGTTGGGGCGGGCAATCTTGTAAATCTTGTTAATCCTGTCCAGACAACCTCTGTGCAATGCGACTTCGCCGAGCGCAAGGCGGCTAACTGGAACGTGCGCGGTGCGTGGAAGGACTCGTTCTGGCTTCAATTTGAGGACGGTTGGGTGTTCCCCTGGGGCACGAACCACCTTTCCGGCGTCGAGGTCGTTTCATACGGACAGATTTGGGCGACGCCGTTTGATACAAACGCCATCGCCTCGGCTGGCCTGCCGTTTGAGATCGTGCGCGGACTCACGACGTTTGGCTACGAGCTCACTCCGTCCAACTCATATCGTTTTGTGTGGACAGATGCGGCGATCAACCGCGACACGAACAATCTTGTCACAGCCGCGCTTGAGCTATTCCGCAACGGCGATGTGTCTATCACGACAAACGGCGTCGCGACGCGTTTGCCGCGCGAGCTTCCATTTCCTCACAACAGCTTTGGGCAGGACGCGGAATGGGTGACGGCGAACTTCACCAACGCGACCGAGATCCTTGCCATCGGCTACCCGCAGTGGGTCGACGCGCAGGTTGGCGAAGGGCTCACGAACGGGCTCTACAAATTCACGGCGACGATACCTGACGATCCCCCAGAAACAGTTCAGCTCGTTGTTGGCGACTTGTCGGTTGCCATTACCAACGCGGGTGAATATGTCTTTCTTTTGGAGAAGGGGATAGACTACGAATATGGTATAATTCCG
>Ga0256405_10002580_pt1 | contig 40951 bp, 32 predicted proteins | sample RumenRJG_02DNA_FD_189096 | JGI IMG/M metagenome (GOLD analysis project Ga0256405, IMG submission 189096) | Bovine rumen microbial communities from Lethbridge, Alberta, Canada - RJG_02 | ecosystem: Host-associated > Mammals > Digestive system > Stomach > Rumen | place: Canada: Alberta... | reverse complement strand
ATGAAACAAACAGTACAACTACTTTGTTCGGTGCATCTGTTTATAATGATGGGTCTTATTCAAATAAATTTTCAGATACAGATTCCATATTTTCATTTGGTAATGTTAATAGTGCTGATTACGAACAGATTAGGGGTTTTCTCGGTGGTAAAGGAAAGGATACTGCTACACAAATATCCAAAGACGGTAGTGTTGCTGTTTGTATAATATGCGTTGATGCTTTCAAAAAGGCTTTGAATGATGGCATTTCTAAAGCCGACCTTGCCATACAGCAAGGAAATGAAGATTTGAAAAAGAAACAGGAAGATGCATACACAAAATTACTTGGATTCAAGGTAAGTTTGAAAAATATCATTGATATGGCTCTTGCTCATCTTGATACATTTATGGAATGTGTCTATTCTTGTATGGATGAAATACGTAGAATTGAAAGGGACTTTTCAGATGAAAAAATCTCTTTGGATGAGTCTGATGTTCTTGGGAATGCTGACCCTGTTAAAAATAAATCAAGAGTTTTTCTTCCTCCGTTTTTTGCATTCAGGAAATTAAATCCGAAAAATGATGAGTATGAGGATGAATGGATTGGAAAGGACCCAAGATTCTCCAATCGTGACAGGTATGTAGAAATAAAATTGATTGACGGTCTTTTGAATGCTGCGCTTAAAGGTGCTGAAAAGGCTTCAGAGAGTGCAGCTATATTGCTCGGTAATCGTTCTACAACAGAGTTTGGTGACCAACTTAGTGAAAAAGAATGTCTTCCAACGTTTGTGAATGACATTGTTAATAGAGGAAACCCTTATGAAAATGTTTATGGAAATGCTGAAGTTAACAACATGGAGCCTCTTATCGCAATGTTCGCTTTCAGAAGTATGCTTGCGACGGTATACAGTTTGGATTACCCGAATATAGGAAATAGGTTTGACGCTTTTAATGATTCGTATAAGAAAGAATATTTCAAGGTTTTCGGGGAGAATGAGGCTGAGAGTTTTTCACGTACAGAAGCATTTAATACTTTTAGAAAGAATTTTGGCGGTGATGATGGCGCATTAGAAAAAATTACTTGGGATATTTTTGAAAAATATATCACAGGAAAACAAGATAATCTAATTATACAGAATGAAAAGGGTCATTTGTATTTCAGTGGTTTAGATACACCTCTATACAAAAAAACCAATGAGACCTTTGGTGATAACTATATACTTTCTTACGGAAATGAGAATGACAAAAAATTTGCCATTCCTATGAACTATACGTCTCCAACACAGGCGGTAAATATCGTAAAAAACATTATAAACTGGAATAGCGGAACAACGGAAACAAACGGTTTTGGTGTTTCAACAGACATAGCAATGCCACGTGTTGAAGTTATTGGAGGCGATAGTCAACTCGAAGGAGATAGGGAAATAATTGAAAGAAGATTTGAAGAACTTAAGAAGGGTAATATACAAAATGTAGGCATTTATTTTAAATCTTATGATACATGGAGGAAATATTTCTCCGGCGTTCCGTCAGTGGCTAATAGAGTACCATGGTTTCCGTCATTGGCTTTAAAAGACGACCTTACTGAATTGGCAAGTATCACAGATGATAAAAATAAAACAGAAGGAAACATTTACAACAACCCTAATGGTTCTGTGGCATTGAGACCGATGTCGGAAAGAACAAGTTTTTCTGATTTCTTTATTAACACAAAAGAAGGTAGTAACCAGGCTGGTTTAAAAGGTAAACAGTTTTCAAAAGATGGCTATGTCGAAGATACGGTTGTTAAAGAAATTTTTGAAGGGTCACCAGATAATGTAACGGTTTATGGTTTGGGGTGTGGCGAAGGCTCTTTATTCGGGAGCGAATTTTATGCAATTCAAAGTTACGCTGGTAATTGGTCATATGTAGCAGAAAAGTTCCCGGAATATAACTTTACACAGAATGATATTGTTACATTTAGGAGAGCGTTTTTGTTCCTGCACTCCTTACCAACTTCTGAGTACGGTGCTTTTGGAAATGCAGTGTCCACAATTATTAAAAGAACGTATGCTCCTTCAATAACTGATATACCGTTGGCAAGTGCACTTTTTATTGGTGCGTTGTATTTTAGGGAACGTGCGAATGGTGATGCAGATGTAAGCGATAAGTTTATTAATTATGCTGGCGGTGTTGATGAATATAAAACGGCAACGTCAAGGCAGTTAATTACTTATAAAGATAAACCAAGTTGGGTTGAAAGATGGTGGAAAAGGAATGTTTCAGGAGTAGATATGGTTATAAGAAGACCATTGAATCCAATAGGCTTAAAGGATTCTGGAGAATATCTTTACCTTATTTCAACTGAGTTGCAAGAAGAAATTGATAAACTTGAAAAAGAGAAAACAAGTCAGCAGAGGGACCAGAAACTAAGGAGTTATTTTGATGGTATTAGTGTTAAGGTTGATTATGAACCGTTTTATTGTGGTTTCTGGAATTTGAAAGAAATAACGAAAACGCAGTTTATAAAACTTTTTATTGACTGGGCCAGAGGTGATTTTGCAACAAATATAGATAAAAAACTTTCTATCAGAAAAAAAGATGGAACAATATTCACCCCTAAAGATATAGAAAATTTTAAAAATGTTATCACTGAAAAAGTCTTTAATAAGGATGGTGTTGCTGGCAAGAATAATCTTGGTATCACAAAAGGTACGTCATACAGTGATTATTTGAAGAAAACATTTAATGAAGACTTATTTGTTTATAATTCAAAACTTGGGGTGTCTGATATATGTAACTCTATTCAAACAATCTTTAGAAAGGGAACAGAACCAGTTAATGCAATAAACAAAATTCTCGTTAATGGTGCTACTGTAAAGGTTCCATTCCCAAGAGTTTTGATGACAAGAGACATGTTCAGTCCAGACTGGCCAGAAGAGAGATATGCTTTGAGGATTGATAAGGATATATTAAAAACTGGTTTTGAAAGCTTTAAGCAAAAACTTACTGGGATTATAGAAGAAAAAAAGAAAGAGGAAGAAAACGATACGTCCTCTGGCGACTCTACCCCGGCGAACGTTACTGATGAAGTTAAACTCTCCTTGTACGAGACGCTTAAAAATCTTCACGATAAGTGGTTAGTGGCAACCAATAGAAATAAGTATAAATTTTCGATGGATGAAAGGTTATACCCGGAAAAAAGGGATAAGAGCCATCGTCCGATGTCGGAAAACTTCTTCTACATAAATTCTTTTTATGAGGATGTGGGAGACGAAATTATGCTTAACATAGAGGAACTGCCAGGACAGTTGCATAAGGTTATTCATAGCGTGAATGATGCTTGCTCATTGTATTCGTTTATGTACGATATTTCGAACCAAGCGAGAACCCAGCTACTTGCATTGCCGGTGTTTAATAACATGGCAGACCCGGATTATGTAAGGGAAATGTTCACTCCGATTCCATACGACAATCTTGATTTCAGTGAGATATATAATGAGACACAATACGTTTTCATGTATCCTGAAGAAGCGTCGAAACATCTGGACTTGGAGGCCGGCTCACGTTATGAAAATGAAAAATACAAATATCAGGATGACTCGTTTATTCTTGTCGAAGAAGGTGGAGTTCCATCTCAATCTGGAAAACCGCCTAAGACTTTCTATGAGGATAAAGGAATGAAAGTCCCTGTTATTGGCGTTACATTTGCAAAACAGAACCAGAGTTTCTTCAAAAATGTAAATGTTTCGATGGATAACCCTAAGACTACTGAAGTGGCAATTAATAATACGTTCTTGATTGCTGAAAAGTATAACAAGGGAAATACACAGATAACTGCTCTTGGACAGGACTTGTTCCCTATCTATTCGAACTACTCATATGAATGTTCAGTTGAAATGATGGGGTGTGCATGCATTATGCCGCTTATGTACTTCCAATTGAATAATATTCCTATGTTCAAGGGAACGTACATAATCTATAATGTGTCACATTCGATTACGCCAGGAAACATGACCACGAGTTTTACTGGACAGAGGTTGAGTCGTTTCAGGAAGAAGAGGAATGAAAAAGCACTTGCCGCAACGCCAAATGATGAGGCATTCAGAAATGGTTCAGGAACTTATAATGAAGCACTTGGGTGTTATACCGAATGTATTACTGCGTCAAGACATAAACTTGAGCATGAATCTGATTATGCAGAGATGTCAAGAATATGCGGTGTTGATAAGGATATATTACGTGCCGTTGAATATGCTGAAAATTATTATAATGGCGGATTCTTTAAGGATGGCAAGACGAAGATGTATTATGACCCTTGGATGGCAAAAGTATATGGCGGTGTGACAGAAGAAAGTCTTATTGTCAGCACTCAGTTTACAAAGGAATACATTGTTAAAGAGACATATGAAGAAAATTTGGCACGTATAACAGAGGCAATAAAGTCTGTTGGTGGCAATACAGAAAAGACAAGTAAAATTAGTGCTTGTACAATAAATGGTACATTTGGAATTCCTGGACAGGCTTATAGTCTGTGCGGTGCTGGGTCGTTGTCTGAATTTTACACGAACTTGAACAACGGATTCGGTACGCATGGAAAATATTTTGCAACGTTGTTGAATAACAAGCCAGAGTTGAAAACGGCGTTACAAAACAAGGATTGGAATACGTTTGCTAAACTTTACAAGGGGGCGAATGGATTGACTGAATCAGGCGTATATATGCCAGATGATAGTGCAAATTTTGCAAACTATTCAAGTTTATTAAAGACGGGATATGATGATGCATCATCCGCTAAGCCGGAATGTGTTGCTAAGGCTGAGACAGAAAACAAAGATTACGTTTATGCTTCCGGTCAGGAAATGCATTTGGTCGGTTCAGAGTTTAATCCGCATGCAGAGGAGTCAAAAGCGTATGCACAGGCTCACCCTCTCGATGTCAGAGCAGCAGTTGCCGCTCTTAACAACAACGTGCATTATGTATACATGAGCGGTACTAAATGCAAAACGTTAAATACTACAGGAAAAAAGAAAAATGGAGAAGGCGATTATTATAAAAATAATGGTAAACTTCTTATAGACACTCCGGAACATAAGGCACAACCTGGTAAAAAACCTGTTGGCTGGTCTTTAAGTCTTTGTGCAACATATGTCAAGTGTGCTCTTGATGCTGGTGGCTATCCTTATTTTTCTTGTGATGGAGGATTTTGCGGTCCGATTCTTGAAGAACGGGGCTTTGAAGAGATATACAGGTCCGGACCAGGGGGGGAAACACCTGACACACCAGGATTTAACAATAAATGGCAAACTGGTGATATAATGACTATAGAGCAATTTGTGAAGCCAAATGGTGAAACACAGTACTATGGACACATTATGATGTGGAACGGTACAAACTGGGTTTCTGATTTTTGGCAGGAAACATGCAAAACATATGGTTCTTGGAAAAAACCATGGGACGAAGGAAAATACCATGTTTGGAGATATAGAAACATAATAAATAAATAAAAAATACCATGTGTTGTCAAAATGGAATACCAGGCGGTTCAATATCGTCACCTGATTCCGCCGGAGAACTTATTTCAGGCGGACAGTATCCTTCCATGGGGTCAAATATGAGTACGCTTGACAGGGCGAAAGTGATTATTCAGTTTTGCAAAGATAATGGTCTTCCTGTTGAGTTTGGAATAGGTTTGGCCGGTGTGTGGGCTGCAGAGTCTAATATCAAAACAGACATTTATAATAAAGCAGAACACAATAACGGGTTCGCCTATAAAAACAAACACGCCCCAAATGCAGAAAAGGTTTCTTATGGCGGCCAAACATATTATAAAGACCAGGCTAATATGATGAAGTTTGGTTATGGAAAGGGTCTTGCACAATGGTCTTGGTTCAGGAATTTTGAATTTAGGGATTGGTATAATTCAGGTGCTGATGGGTATAAGACACCAGGTCTTAGCACAATGGATACTAATGCTGCAAATATAACAGCAACGACAGTAGAGACCCAGACTGCTTTTGCCTGGAAAGAGATGCAGGAACGTACTGGCCAATTTATGTCAGTTGTGAACTCTTTAAAAGAAGGACATGTAAGTTATACCGAAAACGAAGAAAAATTCAAAGCCAACATTACAACTGCTGTAGATGCTGTCCTTCGTGGTTTTGAAAATGGTTCTACAAAAAATATGGCGAGTACTAAACAGATAGATAAATACACATGGGACGGAGGATACAGTGGTGCTATGAAGAAACGTGTTGGAAGGGCAATAGGTTTTTATGAAGAGTTGAAAAAGGCTGGAGACCCGATTTTGTCTTGATAATTTTTGTATATTTGCAAAAACTTATCACAAAATTTATGCGGTACATTGGAAGAATTATTACCACAGCAAAGATTGACGACGTACCAGAATTGGTTGAGGTGACGAATGACAGTTCTTCTATTTCTGGAGATGATGTTAAGATACCTACGTTGATTATTGGGCACAAGAATGCTGTAAAACTTTGCGGAAAGATTAAAATCACTGAAAAGAAAGTCAGGAATAACCTTTATTGGACGTTTTCAAAGCGAGAGCGTAGAAGCGATTATATTTCTGATTTAACAGATTTCTATGAAGAAGTTTCCAGGTTTGTCATGTCTTGCTGTAAGTATGAGTATATCGACCCTATCACATGGAGCGAAGAGACAAAGGATAACTTCGTCAAAATGATGTCAGGAGAGCGAAGAAAAATTGTGTATTCGACAGACACAATGTATTACATATATTCCCCCAATGTCGGAAAGACGTATGGTATGTCTAAAGCCGTGATGAAGTATCTTGGTTTTCCTGACAATTATTTTGAAGCACATTCAGGTGAAAAGTTTCCATCCACAACAATAGTCAGTGAAAACGATTTCTTGGAAATAAGAATGGCAAAAAATAAGTTTATACAGCCTCTTTTATACTATCTCGTTACTTTTTAGTTGTGGTTGATATTTATAGTAAAATAATTAGCAATGAGAATGGTATCAAATAAGCACGTAACCAGTTCGAGCATGAAGCGTTTCAAAAGGGTTCATGTTCTACATAAGGCTTATGTTGTAAAACCAGCCTCAATGACTGAAAAGGAAACAGAAAATAAGCAAGTTGCCGCAGTTGAACCACCTGTCAATGAAGAGCTTGTTGTTCCTAAAGTTGTTGATGCTGAAATGCCTAAGGAAGAAACAAATGAAGAGGCTCTTGCGGCTCCAAAGCCAAAGACCAGGAGAAAAAAGAAAGTGGTTGAAACCGAAGAAAATAACGAAGAAAAACCCGAAGACAATGGCTAATCTTACAAAGGAAGAACTTGCACAGATGGATGAACTTCTCAAGAAGATGGGTGCAAGCGAAAACACAAAGAAAGTTATTAAAAATGACAGGGGACTTATTGAACGCACAAAGAGTTCAAAAGTAATCCTTACGGAAGATAATAGACAAATCCTTAACGACTAATATGAAAAGGGGAGAAATTTTGTCAGAAGATATTAAGAGATATCAGCAGATTCTCGAATATGTAAACCTTTCTGGACATCTTGAAGAGGAAGGCGAAGACCCTAACGCAGACCCTAATGCTGGTGCTGACCCGGCTGCTATGGGTGGTGCACCAGGTGGAGACCCCAGCGCTATGGGTGGAGGCCCTAACGCAATGGGTGGAGACCCGAATGCGATGGGCGGTGACCCGAACGCACAAGGTGGCGACCCCAATGCTATGGGTGGAGACCCTAACGCACAGGGCGGTGGTGTCGAAGGTTTTGACCCTCAGGTAGACCCTAATGCTGCCGGTGGAGACCCCAGCGCTATGGGTGGAGACCCTAACGCAATGGGTGGAGACCCAAATGCGATGGGTGGAGAACAACCAGGACCGGACGATAATGTAATCGAGATTGATGACCTCACCAATGCACAGGATGAGACAAATCAGGCTGTTATGGATTTGAATGATAAGTTCGAGAAACTTCTTGGCGTGGTTGACAAGTTTGAAAAGTTCATCGACAAGAACGACAGTGAAATCGCTTCTCTTAAGCAGGAACTTGAAAAACGTAACCCTACTCCTATCGAGAAACTTGATTTACGTACCGTCAATGATTCATATCCTTTCAATGTAAAGCCTAATGATTATTGGAAGGAGAAGGAAGAAACTTCAAATTACCGTGTAGGTGGCGACAATATGGAAGTTGCTGACCAGTATGACCTTCATCAGTCTGATATTGACGATGTTAGTAGTTGGAAGGACATTGCTGACTCGCTTGATGATTCAGACCTTACAGATTTGACTAAGATTTTTAACCTTTAATATGCCTCCTGGGGCTAAAAAACAGCCCCAGGAAGTTATATTTTTCACAAAAATTTTTGTATATTTGCATTGTACGGAACCTATTGTGGTTCATTTATTTGGCTAAATAATTTTACAAAATAATACAACATGGAAAAAACTTATTCTTACATCGATTATGATGTGGCCGATGATGCTGTTGAGGCTGAAAAAAATATCAACACGAAGACAGAAAACTATAATCAGGTGGCGTTTGACACTAAAAATTATCTGAACGTCAGACTTGCTGATGGAGAAGATTCAAAGACTATCACCGTAAGACTTCTCCCGTTCCCGGATACAAGGACTCCATTCCTTCATATACACATGCATACAATCCGTGTTCCAAAAGAAATTGCAGACAGCGGATGGAAATCTTATGTGTGCCTCGAAAAGACTGAAGGTCTTGATGTGGATACTCTCGGAACAAAATGCCCGTTCTGCGAAAAGGCAAGAGAGTTATACAAGGAAGCGAAGAATGAACCTGACCCTCAGAAGAAAGAGAATCTCCGCCAAAAAGGAAAGGAGAATCTTGCAAATGAGTTCGTTGTAATGCGTTGTATCGAGCGTGGTAAAGAAGACGAAGGTGTAAAGTTCTGGAAGACGAAGGTTCACCAGGCTAAGGATGACCCTTACAACCTCATCTGTACTCTTGCTGAGACAAGAAAGGCTGAGTGGTTCGCCGATAAGGACAATGAGGGAAAGGACTCCAGGGAATCCAACATTCTTTCCATCAATGAATATGGATATGACCTTATCATCACCATTAAGAAGAAAAGGGAGATTGGAAAGAATGGAAAGACCGTGGAGAAGACTTCATATCAGGTTACTGATGCGAAGAAGCCTTGTGCTCTTTCTACTGACTATGAGCAAGCGAAGAAGTGGGTTATGGACCCCAAGAAGTGGTTCGAGGTGTTTGTGCCTAAGCCCTATGACTACCTTTCTATCGTAAGGGACGGAAAATACCCTTGGTTCGACCGTGACCAGAGGAAGTGGGTTCCGAAAGAGCAGATGGAAGAGAAGAAGAATGAGGAAATCAAGAAGGCTGAGGAAGAAATCAAGAAGGCTGAGGAGATTTCTACACAGGCACTCGCATCGAAGGCAGCAGAACCAAAAGTTGCTGAGCCGGTAGTTCAGAACACTCCAGAAGATGACCTGCCGTTCTAATGAAATAATCCCTGGAATGTGAAAGTTCCGGGGATTTTTTTGTATATTTGCAAGAGAATAATTTGTTAAAAGTTAATTTTTATGGGAAAACAGCCATTGAAAAAGAAAGAGATAAAAGCATTTGACTTAAAAGGTTTCAAGAGCAAGATTACGTCAGCACCAGTAGCGGACAAGCCTATGGAGTGGATTATCATGCCGAAGGCTTTTCAGGATGCACTACACATTCCTGGTATTCCGGCCGGTTATATGAGCGGTGTCCGTGGGTGGTCAGATACAGGCAAGTCTACAATAAAGAACTGCCTTATCGCTGCAGCACAGAAACAGGGAATTCTTCCAATCATTTTCGAGACCGAGGGTAATTTTGATTTCAAGTACGCAATTGACTGTGGAATGGACGCTACCCCGGTCATGGGAATAGATGAGGAAACCGGTGAGGAGATAGTGACTGATTACGACGGTAATTTCATCCTGTTCAATAACGCAACGATTTGTGATTACTGTGGGGATATGGATTATTCAACAGGTACGAAGAAGTCTACTAAGAGAACCGTAGCCGTAATCGAGGATATCGCTTATATCATCAACGACCTTCTTGACAAACAGGAGAGTGGAGAACTTCCTATGCCACTTCTCTTCGTCTGGGACTCCGTTGGAAGTATCGGTTCCTGGAAATCATACACCAGTAAGGCTGGAAATAACATGTTTGATGCAGGAGCCCTCAGTGTAGCATTTAACAACATCATCAACGCTCGTATTCCTGGCTCAAGGTCACAGACATCGGAGTACACAAATACGTTCTTCGTCGTCAACAAGATTTGGCTTGATTCGATGAACTCCGTCGGCGGTGCAGCATCCATTGAAAACAAGGGTGGAAAGTCATTTTTCTATGCCATGAGACTACTTATACATGTAGGTGGTGTTGCGAAGGCCGGAACGAAGAGGCTGAAGGCTACGTATAAGGGTGACGATTACCAGTACGGTGTTGTCAGCAAGATAGCAATCGCCAAGAACCAACTTCCCACGCCTTTCAACGTGACTTATTCAGGAACTATATGCTGTGTACATAACGGTCTTTGTAGTGAAGACGAATTGAACGACTACAAGAAGGAGCAGATACCTGAAATCATGGAAAGAATGGCAGCCGCTCTCGGAAAGGAAAGTCTTGCGAAAGCCGACACGAATGATGTTAAATTTGAAGAAGAAGATGAAATCGACTGATGCAATAAAAATAAATGAAAGCGACATCCAGGGAATTATCCGTGAAATAGTTTCAAGCATTTCCCAGAAATTGATAAAGGAAGATGTTGAGACACTGTGTGAAAGCAGTTGGTCAAGGATTATTCATTGGATGGAAACCCACGATATATCCACAATCACGGCGTTTCGTGAAGAATTGAAGAACGTCACGGAAAATACGTTTATTCCAGACGGGTGTAGTGCAGGATATCAATTCTCATTAAAGGAAAATCGTGAAAGGAACAGACAGATGAAGGCTACCCTCCTTTCAAAGGGATATGGCGTTACCTCCATTTTCGGTTCTTGGATTGAAGGAATTGCCGGTGCTGATGCGAAAGAAGTTGCAGAAGAGAGCTTTTTCGTGGTAAACCTGAAAGATGACCCGAATTTCTTTGACGAGTTGTTCAAGTTGTCAGAGTATTTTAACCAGGATTCTTTCTTGTACAAGGAGAAAGGAAGTGACACCGCTGTTTTGGTTGGAACGAACACCTCTGACTTCCCAGGATATGGGAACAAGGTTGTAGCCGGTGAACTTACATCGTTACCGAGCAAATTCATGTCACGAATTAAGAAAGCGGCTTTTGCGTTTGTTGATAAGCAGAACTGGGTAATAAAGGACAAGAAAGATGACCTTACCGATGACGAACTCAGTGATTATACACAAAGTTATTCGTGGATGGATGACGAAAAACCGACATTCCAGAGAAGAAAGTCAGAAAGAAGCATGCCAGAAGTGAAACTTGCAGAAGAATGGCTGAGGTTGAAAAAGAACAAAGGAATAGTCCTTGAAACCATTGAGAGTTATTCTCCGAAACAAAGAGATGTTATTGGTAAAATAGCCAGCAAGATAGTATAAAATAATCCCCGAGGTTGACTCCCCGGGGATTTTCATTATTACAACTATTTGTTATCCAAAGTATTTCGCAAATGTTCCAGCACTGACCCTGATGATTTCTTCGGGATTGTTACTCAAAATTTCTTCTCTTGGAATGAATGCCTTTCTCCTTGTTTTTGGGTCAAAAGCGATAACGCCTCCATCTTTCTCTGCAGAGACATAAAGCATCTTTGCGGCAGGGTCAATTCCGAAGTTTGACTCTTTTATAACTTTTTTTACCGTTTTACTTACCACTTCTTCAAGGTACTCGTCGTCAAGTTCCTTTGCATGTGCGTGGTGTGCCTTGAATTTGTCGAACATATCCTCAACTCTTGACCTTTCGTCATCAGGAAGGTCTCCGATTGTCATAGGTTCGTCACCTTCTACGTAATTGTCGTTGTAAAGTCTTGCTGTGTTGACATCATCAAGGTCGTTTGTGAGATATGCTGAATTGTCTCCGTTGGCGTACATCATTCTTCTTGCACCACGGTCTCCGATTACCATGAAATCCGGGTCATCCATCTCACTGTTCATCGCATCTGCAGCATAATCACCGAATTTTTTAATTTGTGCGTCCCTTTTTGCTCGTAATGCCGGGTCTGGGCTGTTCTTTCCTCTGCCAGGATGCTTCTTTTTGTCATCTGCGGCAGCGTGAGCGGCGTGAATTGCGAACCCAGGGGTCAATTCATCCATGTTCTCGTTTAAAAAGTTAATAACCGATTCCCTTATGAGGCTTTTTAATTCACTTTCATTAAGTCTTATCTGTTTCTTAGCCATAATCTGTACATTTTTAATATAAATAGTTTGATTTTTTTGTATATTTGCATAAAACATAGGAATTTTTATGGGACAGCCGGTAAGAAGGGCAATAAAAGAAGCACATGGAGAAGAAATTGGTAGAAAACCTATCTACACGTTACTGGTGGATGGTAATTCCCTGCTTAAGGTCTCGATGCGTGATGAAATGGTAAATGACCGTGGGGAACATGTAGGTGGAATTTTCCAATTCTTGCTCCAGTTAAAGAAACTGATGACCACAAGGGATTGGGATTACGTCTATTGTTTCTTCGACGACAAGTTCTCTGGTATCCTAAGGTACAACATTTACCACCAGTATAAGGCAAACCGTGACAAACATTACGAGGATTACGGTAAGGATGAAGGTCTTTCTGATTATATGAAAGAGGTGAACGCTACCGTTGATTCGTGGACAAAGTATTTCAAGAAGAAGAAATATGAGAAGGACATAAGCGAAGGTAAGAAAGTTTCTCAGGAAGAGCAGGACGATGCGAACTTCCAGCGTGAACGTGCCCTCATTTTCAGGTATCTTGAGGAACTTTTCATCAGGTGGGAGATGGATGAGAACGGAACTGAAGCCGACGACCTTATCGCATACTATATAAAGAATAAGAAGCCGGAAGAGAAGTGTGTCATTGTCTCAGCAGACATGGACCTGACACAGTTGCTGTCGGATGACGTGTATATTTACAACCCGCACCTTCATAAGAACATCACAAACCGCAACTTTAAGAAGGAATTCGGCTATCCACACGAAAATGTTGTGACGAAAAAGATACTTTGTGGTGATTCATCCGATAATATCAGTAATATATCCCTCTTGAGCGAGAAAAAGTTGTTTGAGACCGTCCCTGAGATGCTTGAAAGGGCTGTTACCGTTGAGGAAGTCATCGAAAGAGCCAGGGAACTCATCAAGGAACGCATAGATTCGAAGAAAAAACCGTTGAAAGTGTATGAAAACATTGTAAACGGTGTCCCGAACAAGGAGTATGATGGTGATTTTTATGAAATTAACAGAAAATTGGTTGATTTGTCTGAGCCGATGCTAACTGATGAGGCCAAGGAAGACATAGATGCAATGATGCATGCCCCTATTGACCCGGAAGGACGCTCTTTCTCAAATATATACAGATATATACAGGAAGACGGAATATCCGAGTTGTACGATGAGAGCAAGTTCTCGACATTCTTCTCCAGTTTTAAACCTTTCATCAAGCGGGAGACAGAAAGATTCAACAAACCCGTTTAAAATTTTTTAATTTACAGGAATTTTTGTATATTTGCATTGGTTTTACAACCGATTATGTTTATGTTTAACTTAATTTCATTTTATAATGAAAGAAAACTACACAAAGAATTTCGAACCTTCGAGAGAAATTAGAAAGGAAAGGTTCGAGTTTGAACTTACTATCAACGGCAACATCATTTGCCAGAGGTATTTCAAAATTAACAACTTCAATGAGCGTTCCGTCTATTCTACGGAGTTTCTTGATGCCATTAGAGGTTGTGCCAGTCTTATTCAGGGGAGCCTGAGAAGAAAGACTGAAATCTACATTCGTCACATGGCTCCGCTCATTTTCAATAGCGAAACCGAAATGCGTGAGTGGTTCTCCAACGAGAGCAACATTAATACGTTCGATGTCCATTACGGTGCATGGATTATTATCCGTGGAAAGGGTGGACATGAGTATGTGTGGCTCGGTGATGACAAGTTCAAGGATGAAGGTGTACGTACGGAGTTCAACGAGTTTGTCGATGCGCCAGACGACGAGCAGGAAACTGTCTTCAAGTTCTGTGTCTACGATAACGGGTATGATTACATCAAGAACCCTGCGAAGAAGGTGATTGGTGCTATCGTTTGGGACGGCAACCAGTATCCTCGTTTCATCCGCAACGGTGTTGATATCTCGAATGGTCGTGGTCGCTATGATGACATGGACATTTCCAAACTCAGCCATGAAATGAGCCTCTACTACTGGTGTAATGCCGGTCAGCCGGACCTCGTTCCTATCATCATTCGTGAGATTTGTGATGTGTGTTCTTGGGATGACAAGAATGCGTATACCACGAAGATGGAGTACGGTGATGTGCTCTACAACAACCAGCCAGATTATCCTGGTCCGAAGCCTGAGTATCCCTATCGGAAAGGCGAATTGTCAAAGACGACAAAGAAGTAGCAAAAATTCCCGGAGATTTAAAAAACCTCCGGGATTTTTGTCAAAAAGTATTTGTATATTTGCAGAGACAAACCTCGTATAGGGGGTACTATTACCATTAATAAAAATTTTATGAAAGATTTTAAGGACATAGGGCTTTTTGGCTGTAACACCGATAAGGATTGGGTCAGCAGATATGAAAAGATTCTCGTCAAGATTATGTTTGAAGACGAAGAGTTTTTCACCACAGATGGTGGAGGTATTGATGCAAATGATTTCAACATTATTCCAGAAATAAAACTTATTGTAGGAACGTACAAGGACATGTATGCCAGAGATGGCGTAAGGGCTACGTATGACCAGGTTTACGCAGAGTTGTCTCACAAATACGGTGATGATGAGATACGAATGGAAATCATTAGGTCTCTTTTTGACGACATAAAGAATCTTGACGTTAGTGAAGAAGAAATGGTTGTTTACCGTAATCAGTTCAAGGATTGGAAGAACTTTACTGTGGCAACTAAGATTATGAATGCATGGGTTGAGTTTTTGAAGACTGATATCAGGAACGGAGACCGACAGAGGATGTACAGCGTGATGAAGAAGATGAAAGAACTGGCATCCTATCTTCCGGAGTACGAAATCAAAAAAGCACCTAAGGATTGGAATTAGTATGGGGAAGATGATGTATAAGGACAGACCGGGCGGATATATGACGATGCCGGTTGTCGTTACCAAAAACCATAAATTGACGGTAGAGGAGAAATTGGTCCTGTGTTTTGTCATGGGTTTCTGGATAAACAAGGGTGATTCGTCGTTTTCGATAGGATATATATCTGAAAGCCTTGGTTTTGACTCTACATCAGTCAAGAACATCATGAATAAACTCCTGTCCTACGGATTCATGAAGGTGTTTGATAAGAAGACACTGAGTTCTGGAGATACCAGTTTTATGCTGACGATGGATGTTGCTACAGTAAACGAATTTTTCGGTTGTGAACTTATAGGGAAGAATGAATCCACCGGAAAGACATCCACATCTGTTCAGCCGGTGCGTAAACAGGTAATGAAACTTGAGCATCCTCTTGCATGGATGGAGTCTGAATATTATAAAAATAGGTAAGAAGAATGCCAACATTAAAGAAAGATTTAGAATATTTTGGTGATGGATTTCAATATAGATTTGTGAAATCGCTTATTGAAAAACCGTCCGATTTTGTGGAAATTGAATCATATCTCAACCCTAAGTTGTTCAACGACCCAGGGCTGGTTGAGATTCTTACGAAGGTAAAGGAGTTTTACAAGGAGAAAGGAAGGGTTCCGTCTTATGTGGACCTTGAATATTACCTGAAGGACAACGTAAAGCAGCAGGATGAACTTGACCTCGTTTATACCGCTTTCAAGAAAATTAAGGATGAAAGTCTTTTCGACGGAATGGCGGAAGCGAATGACATTGGTCTCAAGTACGTGAAGAAAAAGGAGACGCTGCACCAGTTGGAACTCGCAAAGGACAGTATCAACAGGTCCGGATATGAATCAGACAGACTTTCAAGGATTATTGAAGGTCTCCAGGGGATTGAGAATAACGGAAATGTTGAGTGTATAAACCCCGGCGAGATGTTCAGTGAAATTATGACGGAATCTAAATCTGAACGGATTACAACTGGTATTGAACTTCTTGATAAACAAATGAATGGCGGACTTGCAAGGTCTACCACTGGTCTTCTTATTGCAGGAACAGGCGTTGGAAAGACAACGTTGTTCAGTATTATGGCTTGCCGCAGTGCCATTAAGGGTAACAAGGTCCTTTACATCTTCTTCGAGGACAAGGATACTGATTTCTGCCGAAAGTTTTATTCCAACATTACTGGACGTTTTACTGACGATTTCCATAGCGATAGTCCTAAATGTAAAGAGGCTGAAAATGCTGTAAGAGAGGAGTTTAAGAATCATCCGGAAATTAAAGAAGCATTTTTCAACAACGTAAAGGCAATCAGGATGGTCAACGGAGAAACTACTGTTGAGATGCTGAAGACCAAGATTCGTTCACTTATTGTCAGTGGCTGGAAACCGGATGTCGTCTATCTCGACTATATCCAGTGTATGAAGTCGTCAAGTGATGGTAAGATGTCCATTGATAAAGAGTACGCCACCCTTGACCGTTGCATGAAACGTCTTGATGCGTTCGCCCAGGAGGAGAATTTCGCTTTGTGGGTGGCTCAGCAGACAAACCGTGACGGTAACAAGAAAGAGTCGGTTGATAGAATCGGAAATATCCAGGGTTCGTTCAGACTTTGCCAGACCGCATCAGCCATTTTGTACCTTGAAAGGAATAACGAAGTGGATGATGATTACAATAGAATTAACCTGTATCTTGACAAGTGCCGTGGAGCATCATTGGGTGCGTGGAAGGGTGCGTTTATGAACAATGGAACATGCCAGATTAAACTTGAAGGGTATGACCCCACATCGCCTTTTAATGAGAAGACGTTTGATAAGGAGACTGGTGAAGTACTTGAAAATCAAGAAGATAACAATTCTTTCAGGCAGATGCAGGAGGATATGACGTTCTAAAAAAAAGTTTAAATTTTTTCTTACTGATGGTCAATGACTTCCGGTTTTATGATGATTTTTCCGGAATTTTTAGTTAGTTTAGTTGGTATTTATGTATTACCTGAACGGTAAGAAAGAACAATAAAATAACATTATATAGAGTATGGAAGTAAGAAAGAGTAATGGTCTGGTTGAGGAATACAGCCGGGACAAAGTTAAAAACGGCATCTGTGAGGCATATAAGACAGCCGGGGAAAAATGTGAGGATATTATTTTAGAGAGCATAGTTAACGGTCTTTTCATTTATGAGGGGATGGCAACGGCAGAAATCCGCAGGCAGGTCGAAGAAGCCCTGATGTCAATCAACAAGAAGGTAGCAAAGGCATATATAGAAAACAATGATGACCGCAAGGACCTTAACAAGAAGCAGGATTTCATTAAGGAATATATAAACGCATCAAATGCCGCTACCGGTTCAAAGTTTGATTCCAACGCAAATGTGACGAACAAGAACATCGTCACCCTCGGTCAGGAACTTTATAAGGAGAACAACATCAAGCAGAACCGTTATATACTTACAGACAAGATTCGTAAGATGTATTCCAAGAAACTTGCGGACCAGTATCTTGAAGACCTTGCAACGCATGTGCTGTACAAGCATGATGAGAGTGGAACCCCTGGGTACCCGTACTGTGTTGCAATCACAATGTACCCGTTCCTCGTTGATGGTCTCAAAAAACTCGGCGGAGTATCAGTTGCACCTACTGATTTGAAGTCGTTCTGCGGAGAATTCATCAATTTGGTTTATTCTGTTTCTTCCCAGTTCATGGGTGCAGTTGCAACCCCTGAATTCCTGATGTACATGGATTATTTCATCCGCAAGGACTATGGTGAAGACTATACTGAACACCTTAATGATGTTGTCGACCTTACGGCAAAGAGAAGGACGTTGGAGAAGGTTATTGACAACGCATTCCAGCAGGTTGTCCATTCTATGAATATGCCGGCCGGTAATCGTGGTTATCAGACGGTTTTCTGGAACATTTCTTATTTTGACAAACCGTATTTTGAGGGTGTTTTCGGTGATTTCGTATTCCCAGACGGTTCAAAGCCCAAGTGGGAGACCCTTTCATGGCTTCAGAAACATTTCATGAAGTGGTTCAACAAGGAGCGTGAGAAATATATCCTTACTTTCCCTGTCGAAACCATGGCTCTCCTTACTGATGGTGCCGATGACTTTATTGATAAGGAGTATGCTGATTTCACCGCTGAGATGTGGGCTGAGGGCCATAGTTTCTTCTGTTACCTATCAGACAGTCCTGACAGTCTTTCGTCCTGCTGCAGGCTTCGTAATTCGTTGAAAGACCTTGACAATGCAGACGAGGACCACAACCATACGACACACCAGTATTCAATGGGTACTGCATCTGTCTCCACCGGCTCCAAGTCAGTTATGTCGATGAACCTTCCGAGAATCGTCCAAAACGCAGCCAGGAGGTATTTCACGGATGAACTTGAAATAAACATCGAAGACGGGCTTAGCCTTCCTGAGTGTGGTGTCGTTTATGACAAGGAGAAACTTTACGAGTATATCCGTGAGGACATAAGGGAACAGACATCCAGGATTCACAAGTACCAAACCGCCTTTAATGAGACTATCAAGGACTTCCTTAAAGCCGGTATGCTCGACGTTTATAACGCAGGTTTCATTGATATGAGGAAGCAGTACTTAACAGTCGGTGTAAATGGTATTACTGACGCTGCCGAGTTCCTCGGAATTAAGGTAGGTCCTAATGACGAGTACAAGGAGTTTGTAAATAACATCCTCGAGACCATCAACATCGAGAACCGCAAGGACAAGACCAGGGACTGCATGTTTAACTGTGAATTTGTGCCCGGGGAAAACCTTTCTGCGAAGAATTACAAGTGGGATAAGAAAGATGGTTATTGGGTAAGTCCAAACAGGAATCTTTACAGCTCCTATTTCTACAATCCTGAGGATAACCAGGTAAGCGTGATTGACAAACTTAAATTACACGGGAAAGATTATGTACAATGGCTTGATGGGGGTTCTGCCGCACACCTTAATTTACAAGAACATTTGTCCCAGAAGCAATATCGCCAACTCATGAAAGTAGCTGCGGAAAATGGTTGTAATTATTTTACATTCAATGTTAGAAATACAGTTTGCAACGATTGCGGATATATTTCAAAACATACGTTAGACAAATGTCCTCATTGCGGAAGTACAAACCTGGACTATTTGACAAGGGTTATCGGGTATCTAAAACGGATTTCTTCTTTTGCTGAACCCAGACAGATAGAAGCAGAAAATAGAACTTACCATAAAAAGGTTGAGTTTTAATATTTTTAAAAATGGTGCAGTAAAGCACCATTTTTTTTTATTACTATTGTTTTTTTACCTTCTTTATACTATTTATATATAGAAACAAAGGAAGACAAAAAATGGGAAGACCAAAGATTGATAAAGCCGAATGGACTTGCTGTGTGTGCGGAGAAAAATATGGAGAACACACGATATCTTTTAAAAAAATCAAGGGTAAAATATATTGCCCAAAACATGCAACCCAAATAGAAAGGCACGGTCATGTTTTGCCGAAAGAAAAAGAAAGAAACAGGGTCGGAGAATGCTGTATTTGCGGTGAAAAGGGAAGATGTACATGGACTGACGGCAAGGACTATTGTAGGAAGCATTATTTGCAAATGGCCAGACATGGAAAGATTTTGGAGCATACGATTTTCGATAGAAACCGGTACATTGACCATGAAGAGGGAGGATATTGCGAATGTGTAATGGTTAATAAGAACTTTGAAGAGGTTGGACGGACTCTAATAGATTTGGACAAGAAAAAATTGGTTGAAAACTATAAAATCTATATGCGTACGTCAGCCAAAAAGAAGTACGCCATGATAAGTTTACCTGGCGGTCAAAAACTGTTTTTACATAGATTTTTATGCGGTTTTAACAACACGAATTACACCCTGGACCAATGTGTTGACCATATTAATGGAAATTCATTAGATAATAGGTGTGAGAACCTTAGAATCTGCCACCACAAAGATAACATGAAGAATATAAAGAAAGGCGAAAGACACGTTTGTGGTGTCGTGTGGTTAAGAGAAAACGAAAAATGGTCTGCAAGGATAGTGTCAAAATACCGGTCAATTCATCTTGGCAACTATGACAGTTTTGAGGAAGCCGTTTATGCGAGAATTAAAGCCGAAAAAGAAATATGCGATGAATATGGCTCAAATGCAAGTTATTTTTATATACTTGACCTGGAAGACCCAATTGGCGAAATAAAAAAACTCGGCTTTAAAAAACCGGATAAAACAGATAGGGAGTTGCCTTTATTGCAGAAGAAGCACGAAAGGAAGAGTAAGATTGGTGAGAAGTTTTTGTCCGATTTAAACAAAAAATAACTATTTATAAGAAAATTGATTTTTTATGGTAACAAAGGAACAATGTCTGCTCGACAAAGCGTTACGAGGGCTTGATTATGATAGAAATCAAGGCTTAATCCAGGCTATCGTCAGTATATACAACCAGGGGAAAAGATATGCCAGCGACATGATTTTCCAGAATGATGAGCGTGGGCTTGATGCGGGGCTTCGGGGATTTTCCCCTTCATTCATCGTTTATTCCCTAATCGGGGATGACAGTGAATATAATGCGAGAGACCCGTTCTTCGTCATTGATAATGGCATCAGAAGTCTAAGTGGATATGACCTTGAGGGGATGCTCCGGAATGAGGATATGAGCAAATTCATGGTTGATGATGTTTTTGGGGAACTTGATGATACCGACATTGACGAGGCTCTTGATGAGTTCATCCGGTCGAATTACCCGCAAGAGTATAAGAACATTGATATTGATAACCTCTATTACATGGGTTACCGTACCGGTGGGCATATTCTCGGGGCTGATTGGAACCAGCTTGTTCAAGAACTTGTCCAGTATAAACCCGACCTTGATGAGGGTCATGTACTTGAAATGACCGAGGATGAGTTAAGACAAATTGTTTCAGAGGGTGCGACAGAAGCCTATAAAAGGATTAAGGAAGGCAAGAGCGGAATCCACATCGACCCGGAGAACAAGGGAAAGTTCACGGCCACGAAGAAAAGGACTGGGAAGTCCACAGAGGAACTCACCCACTCCAAGAACCCGCTAACTCGTAAGCGTGCTCAATTTGCACTCAACGCCAAGAAGTGGAACCACAGCAAATAAAGAGAATCCGGAGACACAATCTCCGGATTTTTTTGTATATTTGCAAAAAGATGAAAGATGGAAACGACAAAAAGTATTAAGGAAATCAAAGGCGTAAAGGGTGAAGAGAAGAAACGCCTGAAAGGGTATAAACTATGCTACATTGATGACATTCCACTTACCTACTGGGATTATACGCCGGAGGCTAAGGCGTACCGGGAGACGGAAGAGTGGAAGGAGCAGGACCGTCTCAGGGAAGAGAAGTTTCATAGGGAAGGGCATATGTCAAGCGATGATTCTGAGTTCGGTTATTACGCCAATCCAATTCTTAGAAGAGGTTCTGACTCACAGGACTATCCGAATCCGGAGTACATTGAAGGGGTGCAGGAATATTATGCTTATTTCACACCGATTGACCTTGACGAGCAGTGGGGAGATGATTGGGATGATTACCCTTACGAATACAATGCAGAGGCTCCTTATGATTCAAAACATGAGGAGAAGGATGAAAATGGTAACTGGAAGGAGTATGAGATTATCAAGGTTCCATTCTACGTTGATTCGTGGAAGGTCTATTTTCCGAAAGAATGGGGACATGACGGTAATTCACCTTTCTGTGTGAGGGACATCAATGCCGGTGCTGTTGCCTGGGTTTATTATGCTGGCCAAGACGGAAAATCCGGTAAGGGAAGTGTTGCAATACATGCAGGCACCAATCCGTTTGAATTCATAGAAAAAATAGAGAAGATTAACAATGATTAAATATTTCTAATTTCTACATGTAGTAGCAAAAAAGAATAATTTGAATTTCATTATAATGTACAAATATTGGGATAATGATTGGTTGGAATTCACCAAAGGCAGAATTTCATATTCAGAAGAAAAAATTGTGAGGCATTTGAAAAATATAATAAACGAACAAGTTGTTAATAAGTGTGTTAGGGTAATTGGCGAAAGATTATGATAAAATATTTAGATAGTGCTGTTGTTTTCGAGGAAATACCTGATTACGTGACACTTGCGATTGAAATTACAAATTGCCCAGGACATTGTGTGGGCTGCCATAGTCCTTGGCTCAGGGATGATATCGGAGAGGAACTTACGATTGAAAAATTAAGGGAATTAATCAACCAGAACAAGGGCGTGAATTGTGTTTGTTTCATGGGAGAAGGGAAAGACCCAGAGGCTTTGAAGAAACTTGCCATGGACGTGCGTGTAAGGTATCCGCATATCAAGACAGCCCTGTATTCAGGAAGAACTGAAGTTGAGCCTGAATATGATTCGTTTTTTGATTATATCAAGGTCGGTCCGTACATTCCGGAGAAAAAAGCGTTAAATTTTAAGACAACGAATCAACGTCTCTATGAGATTACGGATGAAGGAAGGAGGGATATAACAAGTAAATTTTGGAAAAAAATATGAAAAAGTATTGGAATTTTATCGCCATCGCAGTGCTCGGTGGTGTGTTCGGTCTGCAGGAGTTCTACATGAACCGAATCGGTCTCGGAATAGCAGCAGTCCTTTTTTGGTGGACGTGTGTCCCGGCTGTTGTTGCATTCATAGAGGCACTTGTCTGGCTGTTCAGGGGTGAAGATGAGTTTAACAAAAAGTTTGGACATGACCAGGGAGCAATTTAAGAAGTATATTCGTGAGGTGGAAGAGATTGCCGAACTCAGCAATAAACTTGCGGACTTTGGAATTGAAACGATAGAATGCAAGGAGTTGTTTCGTGCTGAGGAAATATTCTTCGCCTGGCTGGAACAGGATTTTGGTAAAAATGGGGCTGACCTTGTTAGCTGGTGGTTGTATGAAGATGTTCCGAAGGTAATTTATGAACCTGATGGGAGTGAGACGAATCTTGAAAACATCGACGACCTTTATTCTTACGTTGAAGGACATTATTGTACTTATGGTTAATAGCGGACCGGTATCTTGTAATGGGATGCCGGTTTTCTTTTTGTCTTTTGATATTTATAGTAAATGAAAACTATGAAATCAATAAAGACAATTTTATTCGGACTTCTCGTTGCTATTTCAATAGGTGGCTGCGGGTTAATCGGAAAGCACAGGCCAAACCAACCAGACACTTATGGAACCAGCATGAGGATTCTCTACGACAGGAATTTTTCCTATGCACAATTCGACTCAATCTGTGTTGCTGACACCATTCCATTGGATTTGAGGCTATGGAAGGTGTATTCCGCAAGAGATTATGAAACGAATGCCGTCATTAACGAGTATATGTACATCAAGAGGCTCGGAAACAACGAGGAACTTTTCAGGTTAATGATGGTGAACGACACTACATATAACATTTACAAACGTATAACTTATGGCAATAAGGAAGAGTAGGGCGTTGGGTTGTGCCCCGTCTAAGATGGACGGAACCGAGCATGTATTTGCAGGAGAATCATTGGATTTACCTGAGGAATATTCTTATGTTGAGTTTATGAGCAAGGTTCTCGACCAGGGACAGGACCCGATTTGTGTGGCTTGCTCAATATCGACTTATGTTAATTGGAAAAAGAATATGGAGACTGGAAGGAAGGACGACCATTTTACCGGGCTTTCGCAGTTGAAGAAATTTTTCTATGCTGCTGGTGGCGGTCCAAATGGAATGACTTTCAAAGATGCACTTACGTACCTTCGTCATAACGGCATAGAAACCGTCGAAGGAAATATGAAAATACGTGAATACGCACTCACCAGGAGCATAATTGCCTTGAAGAACGCTATCATCATGAACGGTCCTTGTCTCGGTGCACTTCCTGTATATGATATGACAAGACCTGAGTTCTGGAGAAAGTCTGGGGGTCCGTTCTATGGCGGACATGCGATTTCAATAGTTGGCTGGACGAAAAATGGTTTCATAATCAGGAATTCTTGGAGTAAAAATTTTGGAGATGGCGGTTATGTTATATTGCCATGTGAATCTTTTAACTCATTTTATGAATGTTGGACTATAATATAAAAAAAAATAAAATGGTATGAGAAATTTACTTAATTACGAAACGATGTCGGCGTTTATGGAAAATGAGGGGATAGTTGGTGGTGCTTACTGCATAACATCTATTGAACCTGGTGTTGGATATATTAAAGAAACCGGAAAAAGTTGCTATAATTATGTCCGTCCGTATGATGTGCTTGTTGAAAATGAAGAGGTTTTGTGGCATAGATTGAAGCCAAGTGACTTTGTGATTGGCAAAAAAATTAAAGTTTTATGGACTTATTTCCCATCGGAAGACTCACCTGAACCAGAAGTGTGGGTATGCAAATATGTAAGTTCATATTTAGGAAATGGATTTCAAAAGGAAGATTCTGACAATTGGACTATAGCGTTTGACCCGGAAAATCCAACGGTACTACGTGCGTATACAAAACAAGCATAATAGACCTGAACCTCGGTTAGCACCGAGGTTTTTTTGTTTACTACCGCCACAAAATCAGTATATTGTTTTCAGAGAAAATAGTTTCTAAATATTTATAGTAAAATCTGAGAGATGGACAAACGAAAACAATATTACGGGATTAAATTTCCATTTACTAAGGACAATAACGACGAAATTTTCCTTGATGTTAATGAGAATTTTATGGATAAGGCTAAGAGTGATATGTTCCACGCCGTTTTCACTCCTAAAGGTCAGCGTTTGAGGATGCCTGATTTCGGTACCGACCTCATTAAGTTTATTTTTGAAGAAAATACACAGACGACCTGGGATAAGATTCGTGATGAAATATCTGCTGTCACCGAAAAATATGTACCTTCTGTAAAGGTTACTGATGTTATGGTCTATACGGAATGCGATGATGACCATATGGTTTTCGTTACCATTAAGTTTACCGTTACCAACGGAGTTTCAATAACAGACGAACAGGAATTAACTATCAAACTTTAACATATGGAGAAGAAGATATCTTACTTGAACAGGAATTTTTCCGATTATAGAAATAGTCTCATAAGTTTTTCAAAGGAATATTACCCCGACCTTACAGATACGTTTAACGACGCTTCCGTTGGTTCGTGGATTATAGACGTTGCTGCTGCCGTATCAGACAACCTTTCCTACCTCGCTGACCGTGTGTTCCAGGAAACGTCAGTTAACAGTGCGCAGCAGATGTCATCCCTTATGAATCTGGCAAGGAGTAAGGGTCTCAAGGTTCCAGGTCCGAAAGCGTCTGTTGCTGAGGTTGAGCTGACCTGTATTCTGCCGACAACCGCCGGTACGAACTCGAATGACAGTTCAACGACAAGAGAACCAAGGTGGGATTACGCACCTCTTTTAAGGAAGGGTATGCAGTTCTCAGCCGGAAATCAGGTTTTTGAGTTGATGGATGACGTGAACTTTGCCCATCAGTCTGATAACAATGGATATAGTGATAGGACTATTAACGTAAACAGGAACAGCAACGGCTCAATCGTTAGTTATACAATCGGAAAACGTGCGTTGGTTGTTTCTGGAAAGAGTAAGGTGTATAGAAGGGTGATTAGGGCTACTGATATTATTCCTTTCATGGAGTTTGTTATTCCTGACAGGGATGTTATGGAGGTGGATTCCATTATTTTCAAGGATGGAACGGATTATATGTCCGACCCTGATATAAGTGAATTTGAGTTTACAGAAGAATTCACCCCTGCCGAGAATAACAAGATTGGGAAAAGGGATGTGTGGAGATATTTTGAAGTTGACAGCCTTTCAGACCAGACAAGATGGGGTGACGTGCTACAAAGTGACGGTAATCCAACTGTTTACGAGTATAGGTATAACAATGACAATGAAGGTCCACATTACTTTTTAACGAAGGGCGAGTGGAAACCGTTAAAGCAGAAATTCATAACAGAATTTACCGACAATGGTTATCTTAAGGTCATCTTCGGTGCCGGTCTCCCAATCGGGCAGAATGTGGAGCTTTCAAATGCGTCGACTTTCGGCAGATACCAGATTTCAAAGTTGATTAATAATGATTCGCTCGGAGTTCTTCCACGTCAGGATATGACGATGTACATAAGGTATCGTGTTGGAGGAGGTTCCGCATCGAATGTTGCTGAGGGTGCTATAAACACCATCGTGTTCTATGACATGCAATTCGGTTGCGAAGGTAGTGGAAAAATTGACCCGCAGATTGTTGAAGCAGTAAAAAGAACACTTACGGTTTATAACGTTACACCGTCAGTTTCCGGAAAGGATATGCCGAGCGAGGCAGAAGTCAGGAACCTTATCAAGTATAGTAACGGGGCACAGAAGAGGTGCGTTACTGTTAAGGACTACTACGAAAGAATCCTTAAACTGCCTCCGAAATACGGTACACCGTTCAGGGTTGGCGTTCTTGAGGAGAATAACAAGATTAAGATTAACACCCTTGGCCTTGACAGTGAGAGGCATCTTTCCCCGGTTCTTCCTGACGTTCTTGCAAGGAATATCATGGAATACCTGAAAGAGTTCAAGATGATTACCGACTACGTTGAAATCCGCCCTGGTAAGATTTACAACATATCAGTCGAAGCCGATATCTATATCGACAAGAACTATAATAAACCGAATACCATAAAGCAGGTCATTGACACGATTTACGATTACCTTGACATTGAGAAGCACCAGATGGGCGAAGATATATATGTGAGTGATATCATCAAGGAAGTCATGAAGGTTGATGGTGTTATAAACTTGTTTGATATGAGGATATACAACGAGTACAACGGAAACTATTCATTATCGCAGGCTCCGCTTCCGAAATATACTGAAATCGCCTGTGATGGTCCTGACCTCGATTCAGAGGAAGAGGAAAACAGGTTCAGGATTGATATTGATGCACTTGATGGAATACTTTACTGCGACTCTGAGTCAATGTTTGAGGTAAAATTTAAGGATAAGGATATTAGAATAAGATGCCGTGAAAGATAATGGGTTGTAATTGTAAGGCAAATAGGGCTATATATGAGTTGGGAAAGAGATACGGAACAACGTCCAACGCAACGAGAAAGGATATTTTGAAATCCGGGGTTTGGAAAGTGGTTCAGTATTTCTTCCTTGGGCTTTTTGCAATTTTAGCAGCTCCGGTTTTATTTTTAATCGTTGCCTATAAAGCAATTGTGAAGAAAGATACTACGATTCACATAGACAAGATGGTTGGGTTAAACAGGAATTAATATGTCAGAATACAATAAATCATACAGGATTAGAACGAAGATAGGCGTAACGGACAATTCTCCGATAGAAGACAAATACCTTACTGTCAAACTTACGGAGAGATTTGAGTCTATTGACATCATGTCTTTGAAAATCAAGCAGGAGAATGCCTATAAGTTCCACAGTGCCGATTATGGTGTTGTGGTAGGAAGGGCTATTGCAAATGGTGGTTTTGGCGTTCCTAACGTGAAGGTCAGTGTGTTTATAGCAGCGACCGAAGCAACTGTGAACGACCCTATCTACAATGCAATTTACCCATATGAAAGACCTACCAGAAAGAACAAGGACAATATCAGGTATAACCTTCTTCCTGATTCGCTTGATGATGATTGTTATCAGGCGGTAGGCACATTCCCGAACAAGAGGTTGGTTCTTGACGACGACAACTATCTTGAAATCTATGACAACTATTATAAGTTCACCACAAGGACGAACAACGCAGGTGACTATATGATTTTCGGTATACCCACCGGAGGTCAGATTCTTCATTTTGATGCTGACCTGTCAGATGTTGGTGTCCTGAGTCAGAAGCCGAGGGATATGATTTATAAGGGGTACAATGCAAAACAGTTTGAAAATCCGAACCAGTTCAAGAAGGATGACAACCTTGCGAACCTCCCACAGATTATTTCTCAGGATGATTCAGTTTATATTTACCCGTTCTGGGGCGATGAAGATGAAAACATTATAGGTATCACCAGGCACGACATTGACATCAATTATAAGTTTGAGCCTACATGTGTGTTCATAGGTTCAATAGTTTCTGATACAAGTTCAAACCACATTAGCAAGAAGTGTGTTCCTACCGAGTCGATGGGTTTGATGGAGGAAATGATTACCGGCCAGGGAACCATCGAAATGATTAGGAAAAAACAGGATGGTACTGTAGAACAGTTCACTATCCAGGGAAACCAGTTAATCAACGAAAACGGTATCTGGTGTTATCAAATTCCGATGAACCTTGACTACGTTATGACGGATGAATATGGAAACCTCGTCCCGAGCAACGACCCCACAAAGGGAATTGCAACAAGGACAAAGGTAAGATTCAGAATATCCATGGATGAGTTCCAGGATGATAGTGCAAATTCGTTTAGGGCGAAAGTTCTTGTCCCGAACAACCCACAGAACTCAAGGTACGAGCCTGACTATGTTTTTGGTTCTTTCACGGAAGAAGAGAGTTTCAGGGACCTTCTTTGGAATAACGTATATACTGTAAAATCATTCATTCCTCGTTTCCAGAAGGGTAACGGAAACAAGAACAGGAGGTTCAGTGGTGTAAAGCAATGTAACTATCATGGAACGAACAACCCTATTCCTTATAATAATATGAGGATAAATCTGTCGTTCCAGTTTGTCATCACCTGTCTGCTCGTAAGGCTTTTGATTTGGATAGTCGGCGTATATAACGCATTCATCACTGCGTTGGTGAATGTGTTGTCAAAATTCATCAACAGTACTGTAATGAAAGCCATAACAAAGGTAAGGGATTGGTTCAAAACGGTTGGTGGTAATGGTTTGTTTGGTAGGATTTTACGTGTAGTTGTGAATACCGTTATGATACAAATCAGGCTTATTGTTGGGGCTATTGCTGGTATTGGTGATTTCTTCAGAAGAATGGTCAAGTCGCTGTCGTGCGTTTACCTCGACGGTTCTATGTGTGATACACTTGAAGGTTCTTGGTTCTTTGCCCCTAACTGTGGTTCGAAGAAAACAATCTCAAGCGACCCTAACTACTTTGTCTGGAGAAATATGATGGCAAAGATTGAGGGTAAGAAACTCGACCAGGTTGATTATTCTTCATCAAAATCAAAGACCGGTGGCGGTATGAAGGATAAACAGTCTATAGACGAGTCGAATGCTGACAGCATGACAGACGAGGAAAATGCAGTTAAAATTACCATCAGGGACGGAAATGGAAATTATATTGGAGAACAAAATGAACAATATATCATATCAAGAGGTATAAATTATTTCGTTCAGTGTATTGAAATTAGCCTTGCTCAGGAATTTAGGGTAATTCAGTTTGACTTTTACAATGACTGGATTAACGGTATGATTTATATTCCTAAATGGGAGCGTAGTCTTAAAAAGAAACGCAAGTATTTCCTTTTCGGCAAGTCAAGAGTGGAGATACGTGCTTGCAATGACGTTTATAAGAAGAGGTTCTTTGAGAGGAGAAACTATCTTACAGAACAATGTGGAGTATCATATAAGGCTAAGACCATCGACAACTCAATTGGAACAAAGATTGGTTGTAAGGACAACAAGAAGTACAAATGCCATAAGAAGAAAGGAAGGAAACAGTTCAGGATTTTTGACCATGGAGGGGTTGTACATCAGGAGGCTACTGCTTCCGGGCTTTATGCATATTATTTCAAACCTTGTGAGTACTTCACAAATAGGAACAGTGTAAAGAACAGGAAGGTGAACCTTTTCGCAACTGATATCGTTTTGTTGGGTTCACTTGTTGATTGTGACCTTAATGGAACTCCTTTGTTTACTGATGATATCCTTTCAACTACATATCAACTTCCATCCCCACTGGCGCATACAGATTCAACGGATGAAGGTTTCTCATATGCTGGTGTTGCTATTGATGGTCAGGATATTATAATTGACGATTATGTCATGAATGGTCGTGCATATGAGAGCGCAAGAAGGCAACTCTCAGGTGCGTTTGATTATACTGATTCTGCCATTGAGGGTAAAGATGACGGTTCAGTAACAGAAGCCGCCGGTATTGACTGGGGATATACTGGTCCTGGTCAGGGAGAGGCGAAGAAAGCAAAGGCATATACTCCTGGTGGTCACTTCCTTGGTATTTCGTGTGTAAATGCAGAGAGTACAATCAAGTCTTGCGTAAATTTGAAGAGAATTTGTGAGATTGGTGTTTGGCCGTCATCAAGACAGGAAGCATTTAATGGCTATGATGCCGGAAATAACGGAATGTATGTAGATATTATCCCTAATGGCTTGATTGCCAAGGATGAGATTGCTGGTGAAAATTTCAGGAAGATGTTCGCTACGATGAATCAGAACAATCTTAAGACAAAAGTCAATGATAGTGGTTTCACTGTTTATGACTTTATGTATATGACACCTGAAAATTTCGGCGGTGAATTTTCAAAATACACAAAGAGCAATTATAACGAGCCTAATCCATTGTCCGAATTGAGCATGTCGAGATATCTTGCTAAGCGTGGCGATGAGAACGATTATGGCGAAATTTATAATGATGATGATACCGAAAGCAAAGAAATAAGTGTAAAACCGATAAGAAGGTCTCTCGATGACAGGGACCGTGATTACATGAGGTTCAGGCTTGGTTTGGAGAAAGATACGAATAGTGCAATCCAGTCAAAATATCTCGGAAGTAATGAATATGGCTATTATATGCCCGTTTACAACAACTCATTCTACTTCTATTTCGGACTTGTACCAGGGTCAACGGCGTTGGATGAATTTCATAAGCAGTTTTTTGCTGAATGTAAACAGACAATGACAACAGATGACCTTAGGCTTGTGGCTGATTTGTCATATAGTAGACATTGCTGTGGAGGAAAAATATGTAGTGATGCGTTCGCAAGTCCGGTAGAATTATCCATTTTTGAGACAAACCTGGTGTTTAACAAACCTAACGATTATCTCAGAATATTCAGTACTTCACTTCCTATAAAGATTGTTATTGATTCAGTTTACTCATACACCATAAAGTCGTTTGATGACATAAATGTTGATAGACAAACAAACGCAAATAGGAATTACATAAAGTTCTTTGGCTGGAATGTTGAAGAGGACGGAGATATTCATAACGTATTTAATTTTAAAGTTGGCAAACATACGGTTAACATTACTGATTCAAACGGTATGACAACAACTAAACTTGTTGAAGTTGTTCAGCAGGATGTTACATTATGCCCGGAAATAGAAGGAATTCCATTTTCTGATGGTAGATACATTATAAATTCAACCAGAAGTCTGATTACAAGTATCGGTTTGAAAGTTGGGCCAAGAGACTCTTTGGGTGGTTGGTTCTTATTTGACTGGAGTAATACAGCATGCACCAGTGGTGCACTTTTCACTTATCATGATATGATACTTCAAGGAAATGAGTGCGTTATTAGCCCAGAATATTCGGTGATGGTAGAAGATGCCACACTTCTTTTTGTTGGTCGTGGTCATATAATTACTTTCGGAAGCCAGTGGGACGTGCCTATTAACACGTATGAGGAATTTGCTGATTATACATCTGACGACATCATTGCTGGTGCCTCATCTACTGCATATGGGTATCATGTGTTCGCTGGTGAGGAAGGAATATATGATTTATATGTACTGTACAAAACAGGCAACAAGAAAACACAGCCGATATTGTTACAGGACAACATCTACATAGGTGAGCCAGATGCAATTGATTTTGACGTTTTCAGGGACATTATAGAATCAGAAGAAGATTCTCCTGTTACATTTAGAAATCCGGTTGTGAAGGTGTGGTATGATAATCAAAATTACTGGTATAGAGATTTGTACCCAGCAGATGCCAGTAAGGATGAATTGACGGCTACACATAAATGGTATATCAAGAAAATGTTGTATTATGTCGTTGAAGGTTATAAAGATACCGACAAAGCGACCGAAGATTTTAATGAGAATTTCACATCAGAAAGGAAGGTTTATGTAAATTTATATTATCCTACCACAGTTGGAAACGTATTATGTAAAATTGATGATGTTCCTGGTAATAGTTTTGATAAAACACACGGTAATGCAACTGTAAACAGCCAGATTATCACATATCATAGTATAGAAATTACCGGTAGGACAGTAAACCCTGACCAATCCGGCTCTCCTATATTGTATACACCTATGATTGAACGTGGTGGTGTATTCAGATTCCCGATATTTTATAAGCCGTATTATTACAACGCAGTTGTTTGGGAAGGATACACATCAGCCCTTCAAAATGCAAAATCTTCATATGGTCATATAAACGGAATTATATATAATGGAATTGTTTATGACACTGGAATTGGCGAACAATCGTTTGGTCCTACTTGGGTTAATGAACGATTCCGTATAGATTCATCTGTTAATGTTACGTTTATGCGTAACGATTTTGAAAATGATAGAGTTAGTCCGATTAGATACACGGGAGATTCGGTGACTACATTCTCTGATAGTTCAAACATATTATTGATTACGGAAGGTTCTCCAAAGAATTACGAAGGTGTTTATACTCCGGTTGAATATTCTATCGAATCAAATGTAATCGGCGTTTCAACCAGTTGGCAGTTCGATTTCACAATGGAAATTGTTAATGGGAGAACTAACGTCTGGTTTGATGTTACGTTTGAAAACAATGATTATGAACAGGTTAACTGGTATTGGTCAAGCAATAAAGATTTAAACAATGTAAGGGATGATGATGTTATCTTTACTGCCATAACAAAGGATGATGTTATCAATAGCAGACAGTTTCAGATGTACGATTCTCTTCCAGAAATTACCAGTGAGACATATGTGGTGCATATACTACTTCCGAGTAGTATGAGTCCGGATAGAACCGGTAACGCTCCGGAAATTAAGAATGGTATGATGATGTTTGAGAATGTTACACATGATAACAGGCTATACAGTGAGGGGCCTGGACAGTTTAATCTTGGGTTCTTGTCAAGTAGAAACTGTATAAGAAATGGTATTAATATTGACTATACATTTGAGAGAAAACGTTTGGAACTATCTTCTTTTACAACCGTTAGTGGCTACTATAAGAAAAAAAAGAATGCTAAAATTAAAAAAAATAAAGCGAAGAATCATTCAAGGGATGGAAGAGTATACAGGCACGGTGGATACGGGACAATAAAATTGTATTTGCCAGTTCCTGTTTATAAGCCAAATTCAAATGCAAGTCTAAAGTTTAGAAAAAATATTGGGCAAAACGTCGATAGCGTTATAGTATATATTAACGATAGTCATGTATATGATTTGATTAATGACCTTGGTTATTCATACTCCTATAAAGGTGGGGTACTGGTTTTTGATGTATCTGAGCCAGATACAGAAAACGCTTCGTTGTTTGACGAAGACGGAAAGGTGGAAGATGGGCTTACAAAATTTTTGGAAGGTAAGTTTGATGATTTTGGTGGATATCCAGAAGCCTACGGAAGGAGTACACCTTGTAGGATTACAATCAAATCAAGCGGTTTAAGCAACGCAGAAGACGGGTATAATGACACAATTGATAATGTGAAGTTGGAATATGATGCAAAAATTACGTTCGTCAAAAAAGAAGTGGAAGCCAAAGATGATGATGATAATTAAACATTAATGCTATGGGTATGTTGTTGAATAAAAAAGAAGGTAAGACATCAGTAAATAAAGACAATTATTTGCCGATTGAACTCGGAAATCATGTGAAAAAAATTTCCAACACATCGGATACTCATCTTGTAGATGTATATCAGGTGTATCTTGATGAAAAAGATGCATCTGATAAATATCGTCTTGTTTTCACAATCAATCCAGTGTATTCAAATGTTCTTTTTAATGCAATTACGGAGGTCGTCTATGAAGAAGGTTCCCCAGATTGTTTTGTTCTTCCAGAGGAAACAAGTGATTCGCCTGATAAAGTCACTTATCCAAACATTGTGTCAGATGAGCCGATAACCAGGATACAGGCAATAAGGGATACCGAATATTCAAATAAGAATATAATGGGTTTGACATATTTGCCGGGCATTGATATTTTCAACAATCATCTTATCAGGCAGAACGGTTTCAATTGCATTATGAAGAGGAGTGATGGAAATGCGTCAAAAACAGGTGTTGCCTATAAGATGAAAGATGACTTTACGTTTGACCCCGATTCAAAGCAATTGACCGATGTTTTCAATACGATAAGGGATTATCATAGGACACAGGAAGGAAAACGGGTTGTGAAGAAGTTCCCTGGGCATGATGCTACGTATTTAAACCCGTTAACTGGTGAATCACATGTTTACAATGAATCGGAAATACTTGATTTTGAGACAACAATAAGAACGAGACTGAAAGAAAACAACGGCTGGTTTGGGTTTTATAATCCTTCTACGCTTGATATACCGATTGGTAAGTTTATAGACGCTGATGGGAAAACGGACAACAACATTGATATATATGTTAACAAGTTGTTGAATGACCACGGCTCTTGTGATTTCATAGACATGTTTCCGGACCGTTCAAGGTTTACATTTGTCCCACAAAAGAACAAGTACAGAAATAACAGGCTTGAGAAGAATTGGGAATATTGTTTGACTTATCCGTATAGCACTACGATTTATCTGACCGACGAAAACGGTGAGGCGGTAATTGACGAAGAGACCGGCGACCCGGTTTTGAATGATATTGTTGCCGGAAAGGATGCTAATGGTAATGTCAGAAACGGGCTCAGGTTCTCCGTTGTTGGTGAGTATGTGACTGATAGTGACAGAAGAAGGGTACTTATACAAAGCGTCGGAGCGATACACAATCTTTCTCCGAAGGATACCATCAACATATATTATCCAGCAGGTGATGACGGGAAGTTCAGTAGCGATGGCAGATTTGATAGTGTTTCAAATATTCAGGTAATGGGACTTGGTACGAAGAGCGGTGAGATGCAGCAATACTATTTCTCGATAGATTCTGACGACGTTCCAGGGTGGTTTGACGATGACGGCAAACTTATTGAAAACGGAGACCGTATTGATGAGGATGGAAACCTTGTAGGGGGGATATCCGGGCGATTCTGTAAAACTGTCTTCGGCGTGGAGTGTATGTACTATTTCAGGGTATTCAGAAGGCTTCCGAATTTTAATGAGATATCGAAGGATGAGGATAGGGCGTATTACATTAAAAAATACAACACAATGGAATACGATTTCAACAGTGAGATAAACAAGCTTGCGTTTGCCCACAACATATATGGGGATAACATTGCACAGATTGTTTACCTTGATGATGTTGATGTAAACGGTATAACTGATAATTTCGAGCGTCCATTGAGTGATATATACCTTACGATAGTGAAAGCCAATAACGGTCATGAGTTATGGTATCCGGAAGACGGTTCTAAGCCTGTTTATGCCGACGAAAACATAACAATTGCCAGGCCGTTCGGTAAAGTTACATCCGGAATTGACCTTCCTCCTGAAGACGGATTCATAAGGGATTTCAATGTACACCGAATCCATAATATCAAGTTCTCCGATGTCTGCGGTGATGAGTGTGTGTACGGGGATGAGTATAAGCCAGATGAGACAAAGGAAAACGACACACCGAGAGCCTATGAGAACCTTGGAAATCTTCACAAAAATTACAAGGTCATAAGCAAGAGCGATGACAAGAAGTACAGGTGTGGGGATGTTCTTGAAAACCTTGATACGCTTGAAGACGATATCAAGATAGACAGAGAGTTTTTCCTTGGTGATATGGTTGAATTCAGTGTGTCCCAGTACCAGGAAACTATTTTGGAACCTGTGTATCATAGGTTTAACACCGCACAAAGGGAATACGTGAGTAAGGAGTTCAAGGACATCATTACTGATGAGATTTATATGGATGATTATGAGGGAAGTGAGACTGGCGTTACCCACAACAACAGTGAAAGCATCGAAGGCAACTTCAAGTGTGTAGAAACCGTCTATAATCAGGGTTATGAGAATATTCTTAACCTTGATGTCGTTCCGGAGGTTAATGAGCGAAATCTCGTAAGGTATCCAGGAAACCTTTTCCCGGAGGGATATTATTATCAACCGCATTACCGAATCCATTTGAAGGATGTGTCCGATAAAATCACACAGAGCAGCGATACGTTCATGGAACTTACGGAAGATGGTTTGAAAACTGGTAGAACCGGAGATGAGGTAACATTTACGACAGCAAGGGATTATGACCTTATTGTCAGGGACGAGATAGTAATCCAGGATACGAAGAACAACATTTTTTACGACGCTATTGTCACTGAGGCGGAAGGTGTTACCGGTGAGACTTTTGCCAGGGCTGTGTTGAAAAATGGAATGAGAATCAACGAAGGTGTTGATGAGGAATCAAGACCTGACCACTTCATAGTATTCAAGAAAACGCTTGGAATTCCTAAATACGCCATACATTATCCAGATACAGGAGGAAAATATATTTGGAGAAGCCTTGTTCCGCATTCAAAAACCAATACGGACAGTGAGATATACGACAAGCCATTCGCCAATGGTGCTCATTATAGGCATGTTGGAATAAACTTCTTTTTGAGGAGACAGGACCCGTATGGGTATTATGAACTTAATACGAAGACCGATTTGTCCACTGGAGAAACCAATAAACTCCAGAACTTTATGAAGTATGGAAACGGCAACGAGCGTATTTATTATAACGATGCAATTGATTTTGGAATCATAGATATATGTTAAAGTACGTCATAAATCCAAGAATGAACCGCCGTACTGAAATAAGTGGTGGTACTGATGTGAATATAGACATTCCGTTGGGTGGGAATTTTTCTCTCAACGGAATGCAGGACATGCTGTCAAATGAAAAGTTCTTTGAAAAGATTAAGGGAGACGTACTTCCGGCAATTGTTGACAAAGAAAAGATTGTTGTGTACCCCGCCGTATATTATGTTGAACAGGAAACAGGCGAAGAGAAGTTTGCGTTGGCTGATGAGATAGATATAAATTTCCATTTCAGAAGGCGTTGGCAGTACCGTGGTATAAATAGGATAATCACGGACGGATGGTCAGCCGACGACAGATATGGATGGACAACGGGACAGACAAACTGCGAAGAAGGGAAAGACTATGATGGAAAACCTTTTGACCCGACGAATTACGATGAACGTTCGGACTTAGTTGGTTATCTCGGGTTTGATGATGATGATATTTTTTACCAAAAGATGAAAGTCAAGAAGTCTTTTCTTCGTCTGATGTTCTATGATTCGAAGAACGTGCTGAACAAAAACCTTTTGGCTTATTCAACATCATTCCTCGATTCAGGAAAGTTGTTCATCAAATATTCCTTGGTAAGAAACAACGAGAAACTGTTCAAGTACGTAAACGAAACTGAGTACTATGAAAATGAAATGGCGATGTTCGAACCGGGTCGTCAGCCTGTGCTGGAAACACCGAAGAGTGATTTTGAGTTTGAAAATGAAAAATACGATGACCTCAGACTATCTTCCGGAATCGTTTTGAAGGACAAATATAATGATGATGCGTCAAGTGACGGTTTCTACCTTTACATTTTCAAACAGGATGCACCGTCGGAAAACCCTATAGATTTGTACTTGAAAGCGGAGTTTAACAATGCGAAATACGGAAAAACGCTCAACCTCATGATACCGATATCGAGTACTGGTGTTCCAATCAGGTTTGGTGACACCGGAACTACCGTAAGCGGTGAAACTGTCGATGCGTTTCCTATGGATTTCACAATTGAAAATGAGAGTGGACAGACGATGTTCGATTTCGACAGTTACTACAACTCTCTTTTCATTAACGTAAAATGTAGGTATGATAAGACCTTGAGGAAGTTCATTTATTATTTCCCATGGGACCCGGAAGTACAGAAACAAAGAATGGAAGACCTTGGGGTTGAATACCGTCTCTCAAATGACGTTGAAAACAGGAAAATAACGCTCAACTTCTTTGAACCAAGAGTCAATAAAGTTAAAATAACAAGTAGTACAAACACCGGAAATGGAGGGAATTAAGAAAACAATATCACTTGAACCGTATTACAGCAGACAGAAAAGCACGATACCGTTTGTTGGAATGTCGGAAAATGAGTATTACCCTAATTTGAACTGGGGTAAGATTGCCTGCGGTGTTGATTTTGACAAACTTTATGCAGACAGCGGCGCAACTGCCGTGGGAATGTATGGGGAAGGAATAAGGAAACTCGGAAAAATGAATTTCGGGGAAATCATCAAGATGTATAGTGCCGCTAAAAGAGGCGATATTGCTGATATTGATGATGAAAACGAATTGAAAAAATACAGGTCTATTGTTCAGTTCGTTGATTCGAAAAACATAATAGACCCCCCAACACCGGCCATAGACCCTTGCTGTGACCCATGTGCCGTTCCTTCGCCACCTCCTGAGTATGCGATGGATAGTGGTGATTTTTATTTTGTTCCGAAAGTTAACCTTGATGTTTGCCTTGTACAGAGTGCTAACATCGTCGGCGCATATACATTCGCAACAAAGGACTGGTTTCCTGGAAAGAGGTATTTTGCTGGTGATAAGGTTATATATGATGGAAAAACCTACAAATTAAAAGAATTCAATGGGGTTGTGACACTTACCGGCTCAGGGGTGAACTGTCACGGAAAACCGTTGATGTCAATAGGTTTTTACAAGAGTAGCCCGGCGAGTGCATTCACTGAAGTCGTCGATTCTTTCGTTGTACACGATGATGTTTACTGCGGGTTGTCCGAATCGTTGTTCAATGAATTCGTTGTCAATTCAGAAGAAGAAATCGTTGATATGGGCTACATTTATGCGAAAAAGCCAGTCGGTGAGGATGCATATGTGTATTATGTCAGACCTTCGTGGGGCGGATACAACAACACTTATGATGGGACCGTATATTTTGATGTTCTTTATAATAGAAAAGACCCGGATATGGGCTTCAAACAATATGGGTTATACGATACTGAGCATTGGAGAATAGCGGAAGACGTATGGTCAAATGGTGAATACAAGGTAGCCAGTTGCGGCAATGGTGTTGAAATAGTGGGGAAACAAAGCAGAGACATAGGTTTCGGCGACATTACTATGCGAGATGGAATCCCTGTGATGCCTAACATCGGCCCGCAGTGGGAATCAAAATTGGCTAATTTCCGTAGAAACACCGTCACAGTTGCTGCCGATGGTACAAAGTTACCTGGAAGGCTTACATGGCTGGAAGGTGCTACCGGCACTTTCAATGTACTTGACCTGCCTTACCTTATTGGCACCATCAAAAATATAGACACGACAGGAGAAGAGGTTTTCGGTGATTATCTTGCGGATATCAAAGTGGAGTCAGACTCCCGGGGAGGCTTTACTATCCAGCCGACAGTAGGCACACAAGGCAACCACGACGTTCATGCAGATAAAATTCTTAAAGATTATGGAAAAAGTGGAGAATACGTGACCTTCCAGACGCTGAATACCTATGAAAACCTTGTTAAGAACTGGGCTGGCGAAACCGGTTGGATAACGTTCAAATACTACATAGGTGCGGTTCTTGAGTTGGAAAAGAACGACGAAGGTGAGGTTGAAAAGGATGCACAGTACATTTACAATGGTGGAGAGAAGAGACTGATTTACCAGGATAAATACAGGTTCCAAGCGAAGCGGATTGAGACTGTCCTTGAAAAACCGGGAACAGACGGAGAATTGTATCATTGTAGTGTAGTTTATCTTGACATTGATTATAATAGTGCTACGAGGGACGTTGTTTTGGAGAACATAAACGATTACAGGACGAGCGTGATTATTTCTGACATAACAGCGACAACACAGTCAATGACAGATGGTGGGGCTCCTGTTTCGTTGAATTTCCAGAACGCTGATTATTTCATGGAAGACTATCAACTTGGACTATCTTTTGTTGCCAATAACAATACGAATGTTTATATTGATAGAGGTAGTGCAACGGCATTTGAAAGGCACATGAGACTCAGTGAGGTGGATACGTTGCAGGACTTGGAAAATTATGGAAATGGTATGTTCAAGTTGAAAGAATAAAAATGATAAAAACTATTTATCTTAAAGAACGATAGGATTATGAATGGAATATATGGAACCATAAAACCGGCATATTTGACCGGAGGAAACATACAGAACGATGTAGAAATCTACTATTCTTATAGGAAGAACAGGGCGGATAATAGTTCCAACACGGTTTTTAAAACGTTGGATACAAGCAGTCTTGTTCCGGCAACCGCAAATACACCGAATGGTACTGAAATTTTACCAGGTGTGTTTACTTTGAAACTCCCGCTTGACAAGTTTGGAGAAACTGGTGTATACTACATCTACATCAAACCAAAGGAAATCAATGCCATCATTCAGGATATAGGTGTTCTTTCCGCATATCCTGACGTAAGAGGTATGGTTCTTCAGTCATTCACAGGGGATAATTCCGTCCTTAACGTTAACGGAGCCTTGACTGGATACAGGGTCGAATACTTCGGCTTCAATAATACCAGAAGTGAGGATTTTACTATCATCACATCAAGCAACAAATGTTCGACGATAATCCAGAACATAATCTCAACAAACCAGAAGGCTGTGAGATATCGTTTTGATGATACTTCCAACCTTATTTTCTGTACGGTATCGCCATCCACATCCCCGTCGTTCAATGCCAACTCCTTGCCTTATATCGGTAGGGCAACGGAACCCATCAGGCTTGTAAACACAAAGTTTGAGCCGCTTTTAATTGAGGTTGAAATGGTTGAACATGAC
>Ga0256405_10002579_pt1 | contig 40952 bp, 24 predicted proteins | sample RumenRJG_02DNA_FD_189096 | JGI IMG/M metagenome (GOLD analysis project Ga0256405, IMG submission 189096) | Bovine rumen microbial communities from Lethbridge, Alberta, Canada - RJG_02 | ecosystem: Host-associated > Mammals > Digestive system > Stomach > Rumen | place: Canada: Alberta... | reverse complement strand
AGATCCGTTTCCAGTACACGGAATACGGCAACCGCAGGCGCAAGGTGCTGAAGAACAGCGGAGAGTATTATATCGTCAGTCCGTATGCGTTGGTCTGGGACGGCGACTATTATTACATGATCGGTTACTGCGATAACCGGGAACATATGCGGAATTTCCGTTTGGACCGCATCTACAAGACGCCAGTGGTCATGGAAGATGAAGACGCCGTACCTGAACCCGAAGACTTCAATCTGGCCGACTATTCCAGAAAGGTTTTCAGGATGTTCGGCAGTGATGAGGAAACCGAAGTAGAGCTGCTCTGCGAGACCGGGATGATGAACGGGATTGTGGATCAGTTCGGCACAAACGTGAAGACCGAAGAAGTGGACAAAGATCATTTTAAAGCGACCGTCACCGTCTGTCCCTCTCCGACATTCTACAGATGGATTTTTGGATGGAACGGGGGAATAAGGATACTCGGACCGAAGCGTATCAAAGATGAGTACAGGGAGATGTTAATAAAGGCTTTGGATGGCTCCTTGAAAATTGAAAAGAAAACGGAATCAGAACGGTAAAGGTGTAGTGATCACGAGAGGTATAAAAATGTCTATGGCAGCAGAACGAATAGCGGTGTTTCAGGATACTATCACGTGGATCAGCTCGGAACCGGACCTTTCTGCGTCTGTACTGCAGGCAAAGAAAGCGACGAAGGTTTACTATGAGGATGATTACCCACTTTTCTCGCGCGTCACGAACAGTAACATAGTGGTATGCCTGACACTCTAATAAATGGAGAAATGCTGATTTGCAATATGATTTGTCATATGTTCGTGGCGTCAACAACTTAAAACAGTTGATGCCTACAAAAGCTGATATGAATGGGCGTGATATTAGCAGATTTCAGGTAGTGAAGCCCGGAGAGTTTGTTTTTAATCATAGGACATCGCGAAATGGGTCGAAATTCAGTATCGCAATTAATGATCTCAACCTGAAATGACTCATATTCAGCGATCTTCTTTTCCAGCACATCCATCTTCTGAATGGCGTTATCCAGGATGCTTTCCATTTGGTAGATATGCTGCGGCACGTTCTCTGCGGTAAGGCGCTTCCTGAAATGTGCTTTCTTTGCACGATACCGATTTACAATCTCATAGTCTGGAATCCAGATTTTTGCTTCGTCTATACAACCAAATACAAACCGCAAGGCATCTTCATCTGACAGTTTCTCCGCAGTCTGCTTCTTATAGGCCTTATACATCCACTCAGTAATCTTTTCTCTCTGCTTTTGTTTTAGCTGACCAAAGCTTTTATTCATCTGGAGCAGTTGCCCGTTAACCACCTTGTGTTTACTCATAACACCTTGCTCCTCTGTCTAAATATCTCAGTTCTTCGCCTTCCCCCATCCTTAATAGTCTGCATCTTGCTTTTTTCGATCTCTTTACTGCGATCGGTTCTTAACTCTGCATTCCTATCAGCTTTTTCTCTGTTTCCGCGGCAACGATCCCTGATCCTTCTGTCAGGAGTCCCTCGTCCGTCAGAAGAGGGGTATCAAGAACTGTTTTGATCGAAACAGCAGTACTTGCACAGGAGGCAATCACTTTTTTTGATTCTTTTTTGAAGAGCCGATAGTCGTCACCTTCTGCTTTAACTATATCTTCCATTCTATATATGAGGGGAAGAAAATAAGAATCCAGACGTGCCAACAGATTATAAAACATATATGTCCGGCGACGGATCGCATCACATTCCCATGCAGCTTGGTTCAGCTGCGCGGCGATTTGGAACGCCTCGGCCTGATTCGTATATGCTTTATCAAGATTCTTTTTTGCTGCAGCGCCTGCGACAAATCCAAGGACCATAAGCGCCGGTCCCGCGACCAGTCCTCCAAGAACCGCAGTGCCACCGGCGACACCAAGGCCTCCTGCCGCCAGTGATCCGCCTCCAAAAAAAGCAAGGGTCGCATTCGTCGCCGCCGCTCCGCTCAATGCGGAAATCGCAGTTCCGGTTGAGGCTGCCGCAAGAGCCTGTGCCGCACCAAACGCGCCAAATGCTGCAAGTGCTCCGCCAGCCGTTCCGGCAACCGCGCCGCCGGCAACTGACCCGGCGAAGCTGACTAGCGATTTCATTTCAGCGAATGTACTATCGTCTACATGAAGCTTTTTCAGTTCATCCAGCCCTTCAGAATCCCTGAAATCTACATTCTTCAATTTTGTAAAAGTATCCAGAAAACAAGCCATTGTGCTGTTCAGGACAAAGATCTTTTCTTCTCCAAGGCGGCTCAATGCCTCTCCACAGGCTTTCCTTTGACGATTCAGATAACCGGTGGATTCTTCAACTATCGTTTCCGCGTCTTTGTTGATTTTTTTTGCAGCAGTTGCATCTATCCCGGCTTTAATTGATTTCCCAATACCCACGGAGCCTGTGGCAGCTGCTACACCGATAAACAATAAAGGAAGTGCCATTTCCGCTCTCCTTACATAGTGATGAGGTCTTTTACGCTTCCGAATATGACATTTTTCCGGTCAGCTATTTCGTTTACCATCGCCTCAATTGTCAGATATGGCCGGTCTGTTGTTTTTATCCATTTCACCTCTTTATCGAGGTCCATGATTGTGGCCATGCTGCTTTCAAGCTCAGAGACTACTGCTTTGTCTATATGGAGACGATCAGCGGTATACCTGATCAGTTCCTGCTCAGCTGATGCGTAATTCCTGTCACTGTTTGCGATAGTCAAAAGATTCCATATCAGGTGTCGCGAATTAATGCAATACCCTTCACTGTTTTCTGACAGAATCAGTGCATGATCTACCGCTTCTGCTAGCAACAATGCCAAAGGTTTCTGATTCGGATTCTCCAGCTGTTTTCTGCAGTCTGTCAGAATAATCTCTTTATGCTTTTCAAAATCTTCCAGAAGAGCGCTTCCCATTTCGTTGAATGCTTCTTCTTCCCTAGGCTCCATTTCTCCGTCAGCAGACATCAAGAAGTACATGATCTCAATTGCGCTTCCAATATGCACACCCTTGACCTCAGCCTTGCTCCACTGTCCGCTTTCTTCAGCAACACCTGATGCTGATTTCGCATCTGCTGGTTTATCAGTTTTCTTAGCGATCCGTTCCTTTACCTGTTTCAAGGCGGAAATATCCGGAACTTTAAAATTTGGTGTCTTAATCTCAGGCACTTTAATCTCAGGTTTTTTCATTTCCTTTACGGACGTCTTCACTGCGTCTGCCGCCCCCTGGACACTGTTCTTTATTTTTCCAAAATCCGGCAATGCCATTTTCTTCCCTCCGATTTAGAGCTGAAGAGCCATATCCGAATCCATCAGATCGTCAAATTCATCCTGTGTCGTGAACTGAGGCTCTCTTCCCATAACCCGCTGAATCAAAACGTTTCCATGGATAAACAGACCTGAATCACCTGTGGACAGGCCCCTCTGCATCTCGTCAAAGCCCTGCATAAAAGCCTCGATATCTTCTGCCAGGAATGTACAGATCCTTTCATTCAATGCCTCTTTATACTCCTGGAGGCGTTTCATCATAACGCTGGTCTTCATTTCAGAAAGGATCATTTTTTCGTGAATCAGCTGTGCCTGTCTCTTCTCACTTGATACTTCACGAACAATGGACAATGCAGCCCTTCCTGCTCCGACATAGTTAAACCTGGAGACAAACCGCCCTGAAAACAGGACCCAGTTCCCGCCGGACTCAATGGCCGCGTGGACTGCCGCGTCTGCGGTATCCGCCATGGTAAATGTCAGGCTCGCAACCGTCAGCATTCTGTCTATTGTCCTGTTGCCAAAAGGCAGTACCTGGTCCCAGTGGATGGTTTTGAAATCCTTATGCTCTTCATACTCCCAGAGAAATCGGGAAATGAAATAAACCGTTCTTACATACAGTTCGTTTAATACGACAGGTATCGCCTGCCGTCCGAGACTCTTAAATGCAGCAATTTCATGCCGCATATCCATCTTTTGATTGACATACATATCGTCAAGGATAGCGGTCAGTCCGGAATCCTTCAGGAACGGAAGCGAAGAGATTTCGTACATCAGGGAAAGGAATACTCCAGGGATGCCCATTCCACTCCCAGCTGTTTTTTTTGAGCCTCCCATATCGCTCACCAGATGGCCAAACCAGTTGTCAGCGCATTTCACCACTTCGATGATCATCGGTGTGCTTGCGATCAAATGTATAATTCGTTTGAGACTCCTGGGTATCTCTTTTCCTGTTTCCTCCTCATATTTCCCTTCTGCAACCATGACAAGCCAGTTCATGATCCCCGTGATGGCTGCCGGGGCAAGAATACCCAGTACATCCCGAGCGGTGGTTTCTACCGGAATAAAATGCCATTCCCCCTCTTTGTTTACAAACATTCCTACCCGCAGGAACTGGACAATGAGTGCCGCAGTAAGTCCTGCAGGGGTGGGATGATGTGCTAGATCAGCAAGATGATGATCTTTAGGGGAAACATTTATCCCTGCATATTTCCAGACATTATCCTGAGCCACTTTAAACGTCTGCTCCAGTTCACTGATGGCAGTATTCAACCTTTTACTGTTCAGCCCTCTTGCTTTTGCATAATGCTGAATGAAATTGTTGACACTCTTATGGGAAAAGGCAAGATCCTCCCTCGAAATAATCCCAGTATCCCCAATAAAGAGCGCGTCAATAGCTCCAGCTAGGATCCCGCTCAGGATCGCAATATTATAATGAGCTTGGTTTGCATGGTTCGTACAGCGATCAAGCTCTCTGTTTATCTTTTCAAGTTCATAGTCCAGATTAATCGGTCTTTGTTCTGGTGCCTGTTCGTTAGTCCTGATCTCCGCCCCCAGCACTTCCTGTTCTTCTGGCTTATCTGATGCTACAGAGTATGTTCCTTCAATGATGGCATGAAACTGTTCAGATTTTGCCCACTGTGCACACTCAAACGCACGTGTTGCCAGACGCGGATGACTTTCGCCCTGAATGAGCATCTGTTCAATTACCTGATTGTCCTCGGAACTGCTGATGAAAGCGCGAAGATCCATAGCCTGGTTTAAAAATTCATCCCTGTTAATTCTCTCGTCGTAACCATAGATTTTTAACAGAGCATCGATCATCGGAGCTGAATCTCCACAGCAGAGTACCGCAGCGCGGTCCGCAGACAATTCGCTGCATCGATCCCAGAAAAGGAGTGCCCGGACCATTTCAGGAGATAACGCTTTCTTCACGCCCTTCAGTTTTTCAAGAAGTGTTCGTTCTCTGTCATTCATCAACTGCCTGGCGATTAAATGATAGAAATAATGCTGGCACGCGATATGTCCGCATTCATGAGCAATTGCGGCTGCAAGAAGTTCAGCTGGAAGCTTATCCACCAGCTCTGACGTGACAACAATGTAAGGACTTCTGCTTCCAGCGGTTGCTGCATTCATCTCCACAGATTGAACGTAATACAGCTCCGGAATTTCAATCCCCAGTTTTTCACATACAGGCGGCAGCAGCGAATAAACATCCGGCATCTGCCGCTCATTCAGACGTATCGCTGTGGACAGGAAGTTTATTTTTGCAGCTCTTTCATCGAATTCCGCAGAAAAGGCTTCACGCAGCTTTTGAAACTTTGGGAATGATGCAACTGCATCAAAGGCCCGCCGGTCAAGTTCATGAATATAGGTATCGGGTGCATATGACATTATGTTACCCCTCGACTTATGATGTAATTTGGTAACCCATGTATCCGTTTATATTTCAATCCAGAAATCCAGTTTACGGTGCACGCAACTGAGCCCTCAGAGATAAAATGCCCTCTACAAGCACTGCATACATGTGATATAATTCTCTTGCATTATTTCTGAATGTCACAAAAGGAGCCAACGTATGAAAAAAACCATTTCTATTGCATTATTTCTCATTTTGATAACTACTGTGTGCTGCTCTTGTGGCAAAAAGGAACCTCAAACAGGGGTCATCTCTTCTATCGATTGCTTTGACAATGCAGGGTTTTCAGCAGCAATAAAATGTAAACAAAGTGGAGCCTGCGAATTTACTGCCAACGAATCCTCCGTTTCAAACAACATTACCTGGGAAGCGTATGTTTTCAGTAAACCCTTTGACGACGCTCCACGATATATTCCTCAGGCTTCCTTCAAGGATCATACAACCATATCCTCCACTGGAAGTATTAAAGTCAAAGGCGGTGACTATCTCTATATTTACTGTTCCGAAAATTCATTTACGGTAGATTCTGCAGAAGTTATTCCCAAGGATGCATCATTATCCTACTCTATACAATAATCCTTATCCCCCGGTCATGAACATATACCGGGGGATCTTTTACACAATTCGATATCATTCTCAAAGGCCAACAGCGGAAAGGTCATATAAAGCATTGGACAATACCGGAATCATTTTATATTTTTCTTTTGGCTGATCACAAATATATTGGTCATCGTAATGCTCAATCATTCTCGGAATGAAATACCGTATCAGTTCTTCCAACGAACTGAAGTGTGCAATTACGCTGTCTTTGCCATTCTCCATCATATAGAAGCCGCTTGAGCCATCTTTTCGAATACAGAACACATAATTACGCCCGTAATTTCCGACAAAGATCAGGTTTGAATCATCACATCCATTCTCCTTCATGCGAGAATGAATATTATGGTTCTCAATAATCAAATCATACGGTTCCATTTCACCTTTTCCCTGCTGAATACCAAAGATAGAAAACCCTGATAAAAATAATCTGAACCCATTGCATTCTGTATACAATGTTAACAGTTCCTGTGGAAAGGCAATCCCAAGCTTCCGCCCCACTTCCTCATACAGCTCCTTTTCTACGGGGTGAAATATCTGATTAAAAGAAACATTTTTTGATAAGTATTCCGGGTGTCCATCATATTCGTTCCATTTATCTTTAAGGCAACCTTTTATATAGTCCAACAACATTATAGCAATCCCCCTACTGCTAACACCTGCTCTTTGAACTGCGGCATAATCTTAACAATTTCACCCCATTGTGAAGGATTGTTCCAGTTTCCATTATGAACAATTCGAAAATGCACTTCGTGCTTCAGCAGGATAATATTCTCTGGTTTATCAGCTAATTCGGGATTAAGACTTACATCACGAATATGGCAACCCTCGTAACCTTTTACCTTTCCATTTGTAAGCAATTCGTCTAATTCTGTTTCAGTCCAGTTGTATTTCGATTTTCCTTCCTGCACTGCTTTAACTTCATTCTCCCATGCTTTATCAACTCCCTTTTGCCGTGCCGCCTTAAGCGTTGTACACTCATTATGTACGAGTACACTTTCATATCCCACAAAGTAGGTATGATTCTTGTCTGTTGTTAAATTGAAAACCTTCGTACTCTCCAGAGTGAAAATTTTTTTCAAAGATACTTTTTTAAGCTCATCGACCGATAGTACATAATCACCGCTCTCCAGGCTTCCGGCAGATATCCAGCATTCCATGATCGGGTTATAGTATGGATGATCTGTTGTCGATCTGATTGTATTTCCGTTTATTTCCAGATCAACAAATTCTGTCTCTGTACGTTCTATGATTTCCGTAACATGGTCAATTTCTAGCGATTTACTGGATTCATCATATGAAAGGATCGCATCTCCCGGTCTAAGCTTTTCAATCGGTTTAAAAGCGATATCTGATTCCTTGCATTGTGATGGTACTGCTACAACGGTTCCTTTTACGAAACATGCTACCGGTTTGATGATTCCTGAAACAACTCCTACACTTCCTACTACAGCCCCTATCATAAAACCGTTCGCAAGGCCATCAAGGCCTTTTCCTGAAGCATGCGTAACAGCAGTTTTAAAATCATATCCCTGCATCAGGTTTTTCACGGTTTCTATTGCAAGTGTGCCCAGTCCCTGGGATAACGCCATGCCACCAGATACCTGTACAATTGTTATTAACGCACATCCAAATGAGGCTCCACCGGTAACCGGTGTAAGAACAGCCCCGGCAATAATAATTCCGGTTCCGATGCCTACTTTTGTTAAAAATGATTTCCAGTTATAATTCTCGGGCTCTTCTGCGAAAAACTCTGCAGTCTGAAAGCCATCTTTTGTATAAACCAGCGCAGTCCCCTTCCCGAGGGAGTTTTCAAGATCTGCAACACTATATCCAAAAAATGTATCCTTTTCTTCACTGGCAAGATAGGCTTCTATGCTTTCCGGAGATATATATACAATATTAAGCTCTTCTACATAATATCCATTTCTTTCCTGCTCTTTCGCCAGTGCCTGGAGAGACTGTTCCAGTTCTTCATAATTTATATCCTGGTATAATTCTATCCCTGAATGTTTTTCATAATCTTCAAAAAGAGCCGCATTATAAATGTAGGTTCCATTATCAAAGTCATATAGGCTGCCTAAGGACAAATTGTAATTCTTTTTATCATTATCAAAGATTTCGTATTTTACCGTGGTCGAATCCAACTGGTAGTAAATAACATACTTGTTCTGATAGATAAAATGAGCACTGTTGATGGAATCGCACGTATACGCTAACAGGTTATAACTCTCCTCATCGGCCTTTTCCAGAGATTCTACTGCAATATACTCACTGTCCTCTGGGATTCTTTGGTATTTGTCCTCAGGCCCGATAACAGTAACAAAACCCTTTCCCGTATATTCTTCGTTGTTAAAAAGCTTAAAGTCTGGATTATAATAGCCAACTCCCGCTTCCCGAAAAGTTTTATCACTACTAAATGCAATACTGTCAGCAGTGCAAAATCCCCTGTCTTCTAAATCGTACTTGACTGCCTTCGTTACCATTCCCTTTACATCTGGATGAGTTTCATCTATCTCCTGAGACATAAAGGTTTCTTTTTCATCAGGCTCTGTAGCTTCAATAACTGAAATCGTGACCGGCGTCTCTTTGGAAGATTCAACTGATTCAGCCTTGACACTCTCTGGAGATACCGGAACTGTTTCATCCGCTTTACTGCTTCCACAAGCTTCCATCGAGAGCGCCACCAGAGAAATGCTGATAATAACAGCCAGAATTTTACTTTTCACTTTCATCTTTCTCATCCTCATCGCTCTTCTGATTACCGCCTGAGTCAGTGAGCATCAGTTTCTCAGAATCAGGTCCATTCTTCTTAAAGAAGAAGAATGCAGCCCCACAAATTGCAACAATACCAAATAGTATCATCACGCCTTTCGAGCCGGATTTCTGCTTTGGTGAATCATTTCCATTACTTAATTCTCCGCTGGTGCCTTCCTGAGCAGTAGCCGTACTTTCAAATTCAGACTCTTCTTTTTTTCTTTGCTCTTCGGCTTTTTGTTCTTCGGCAAGCACAGAAAGGTCCATGTAGTCTTCCCTGACATCCTGCTGGTTTGTGTGCAGAAGATTATAGAATTCTGCATATGTGTGCGTAAACTTCTGCTTATTCTGAATGTCATACTTGCCAGATATGTCTATATCGAGCTCATAGGAGTTTCCGAGTCGATCAATAAAACATATTTGATATGATCCAGCTTTATCCAACTCAAGATTTTTAAGCTCCGAGACAAGGCACTTATTTTCGAAGCTATATACACCGGGCGCTTTAATAGTGACTATCGCCCATTCATCATATTCATTAGAGATATCTGTTACATAGGCGGAATCCGCTGTAACATGCAGCTTGTTTTCATCCTGCATTGCTTCCGCAGAAACTTCCAGCGTGGATTCCTCACCGCTGTTTTTTATATTCCATACCGATTTTGTCTGACATTCGTTCACATATACAGCATCATATGTTCTGATGCGCCCATATATATTAGATTCAGTGATCTTATATCTGGATGTTTCTTTCAACTGTTCATCAACTGGCCGATCTAAATTAATTGGGATATCCTCGCCACTGTTCTTTGATTCTGCGACCACCGCTACAACATCATAGTCCGCCGCTTTAGTAAATGTAAAATCATTTAAATAATACGAACGGTCAATCATTTTTTCCTTCTCGTCCTGAGATGGAAACACTTTTATGCTTTCCGATGTATTGATATCTTCCAGACACTCCAAAAGGTTATTATCATACGTTTGATATGTGAACTTATCCAGAGGATTGAAATAGTCTATTTCTACATTGCTTTTGGCATACTTTTCACTTACTCTTGTCAATTCGGAACGGTCTACATACTTTACCTTATGATTAGGATTATCTTCAGATTTATAGTAAAAGCCTCCATCCGAAGCTTTTTCAACAAATCGTGCCTCTATTTCACGTGCATACTTAAGGGCTTCATCGTAAGAATTCAGATCAAAGCAAACAAATACAAATCCACCCAAAGTAGTTGGATAGGCCACCTCATAATGTTTTGTACTTAAATCCTTCAGTTCCTCTCGCGTCTGTAATATATGATAGTTCACATATGGATTTGCATCTTCATCTATTACTTTAAAAGAAAACGTGTAATGGTATATGGAACCAACCGCATTCCTGTCTCCATTGTACAGATCTGCTTTATATTCTCCTGGTTCCAGAGAAAAGGACTGCAAGTCTCTTCTTCCGCTAAAAGAATATACGGTTTGCCCTGTTTTTATATCCACAAGACTTCCATTTAATGGTGGTACGCTGTTCCCAACCTTCAATATTTGAACCTTGCTTCCTCTTGCGTAGGTAGGTATTATCCCGTCCCTGAATACTCTTTCTCCTTGAACAAACCCGTTTCCAAAGTATGTGGCGTATCCTCTGTCGTGTCCTCCGGAAAAAACGTAGATTGTCTGTTCTGTTTTTTTGCCCAGCTTTGTTTTTGTAGTGATTATATATTTCCCATCTTCAGTAAATTTCATGCTTGAGTCGGCAATCACTGCGTCTTCATTCTCTTTTTGTACTTTAACTTCATAAGATGAAGAAAATGACTCAATCTGGAATCCATCCCTTGTCACGGACTGATCAAGAAGTGTTTCCCCATGCTTGAGTGATTCCTGCGAGTATTCTTCGTTTTCAATCATTTCTTCGTTCAAAGAAAGATTATGTACAGATATAATTCCACTATTTTCAACGACATAGCAGTCATAAACTTCCATATGACGAAGCTTCGTCGGTATAAACCCTCCATCATGTATTACAGTCTTATAAGCTATAATGAATCGATAGTAGACACCCCTAGAAATATCTTCACCCGAAGAAGAATAGAGTTCTACTCCTTGCGTCTCCTGATTAAAGAAATCACAGACCGGATTAGTTACATCTTCGAAATGCGCTCCATCATATGATTTCTGAATGATCAGCGCACCGTGAAGAATATCTGTGTCAAGTTTTTTGTTTATCACCTTTTTCTCACGATCACTGGTGATATACCATCCCTCTCGTTTAGAATCAGTTACGTTATTCTCGTATGTGTATGTGAATGTAACATTTCCAGTAACACCATATGCCGACATTCCATTTCGAGGTTCTGATTTATTTATAGTTCCTCTCATTACTAATTCGCCGACAGCTGGCTTTCCATAAGACATTACCTCTGTAGGCTTAAAAGTTCCAAACGAATATGCCTTATTATCAGGCAACTCATAAAATCTGCCTTCCAGCTTGACTGCTACCTTAGTTTCATCATCGGCATAAACGCGTGTAGTTACAATCATTGAGAACAACAAAAAAAGTAGAAATATCAATGCCGTCCTGTATTGTCTTCTGGTTCTCATACCCTTTATTCTCCCACTGCTGCAGTCCTTGAATGGTCCCTATAAAGCGGAATTATATTTACAGCATTGTCTTGCTGATCAGCGCGGCGTTGTTGCTTCCGCTGCGATTATCACTGGGCGTTTTTCCGACGGTCACCATATAGCGAGGATCTCCATGATATGTGAGCTTGTAATGCTTTCCGGCTTCTGAAATTTCAAAGCCAAGGCTTTGCAGTTCCTGACGCATGGCTCCGGTAAGGTTTTTGTATCCTTTGAAGAGCGTTTTTACACGCTGCTTTCGCTCATCCGCAAGATGATAGTATGGATTGTTATCCAGGATATCTTCCAGGACATCCGACTTCCGGGTCGCCTTTTCTGTAGCGCTGAGCATTTCATTTAGTGCGCTCAGGACCATATCCCGGATCTCACCCTGATAGAATTCCTCCTCATCGCCAAGGTAAAGCAGGGGCGCTGCCGATGTTCCCTCGTATTTGGCCCTCAGCCCCTGGTTTTCATACTGCAGTGCCTCATTTGCCCTCATGAGTTCCTCGACCTTTTCCTGCAATGCTCTCAGATCCTCATCAAAAGCTTCATATACTTTATCAACTTCGTCTTCAGCCTTCTGTTTTGCTTTCTCTGCTGATTTTCGTACTTCGATCTGATGCATTAGCTGCTCGTGCAGAACCGCTCCGGCAACACCCTGCCAGGTATAGAGTCTCTCCATCCTTTGGGAAATACCATACTGGATGATATTCCTGATTACTTTTTCCAGACGTATGGCTTCATCACCGGTTGATGAACGGAAGTAAAACTTCTTCCGGGGAACGGATTCCGCGGGGTAATAGACGCGAACCGCTCCATAGGTGTCCGCCGCACTTCCGCAGACATTCCGGATCTTCGTGCATTTTTCTGGCGATTCCTCCACCAGCACATGGGCAGCTCCCTTGAGCCGGGATGCCAGCCACGAAACACTCAGAGGGTCGTTCCCTTGTGATGTCTTTGAGACCAGCACAACAGGCAGTTTATACTTTCCGGATTCCGTGACAACATTCTGGAGCAGATCCAGGTGATCATCCGAAACAGATAATGGTGTACGCGATACCGGAAGATCTCCATCATCCTTCAGGTAGCCGTGTTCAATGAGCAGCGTAATGAAATGAGGCGTGGAAAAGGCCGCATTCATTACCAGCGCGTCCTCACTATATGTCCGATCCAACCGCACAGACATCCGCCGTTCTTGAAGATTCACGATGAAATCGGAGTCCCAGACAACGCCATCATCGGTAATCTTTTCATGCCGGGCCGCAATAATATCCTTCTCTGCGTATTCTATGAATTCCAGCCAGAGCTTTTCATCACCAAACCGCACTGTATGCTCACCCTGCCAGTTAATATTCCGCACCCGATTCTCTATGCGGCTACTTGTTTCATTCCACTGAAGCACCAGGCGAATGAAATCATCCGCATTCAAAGTCTCTTCTATATCGAGAATTGTCGAAAAAAGTAACATACCCACTCCCAGCTGATATGGTCACTTACATATGTCCATACACTTCTAAGATTGTTAGGTAATCATCCCTAACATTAAATGTTTCCTTAATCAAACGGTTCTCTATATTCTTCATAAAGATATGCAAAATTAGGATTTTGTCTTCTTTTAATGAACTGATATCTGAAGTATAGAGATAAGGCACCCCATCTATATAAACTTCCATTTTTCTACCAGTTATGCTCAGCTTACAGGACCAAGGAGAGGAACTAATAGGGTAAATTTGAGCTCTTCAGAAATAATAAGACTTCTTTATTTACATTGCTTATTACATCATCTATCGTATCTTCTCTTCCAATACTAACCATTAATTCTGTTGAATCAACTCCGCATATATCAAGTGTAATAAATATTTCTCCAGCCTCCATGATTATATACATACACTGATATTCTTGTTCATCACAACTAAAGGCTTCAATTTCTGGAGGAACAAATCTTTCTATTTCATCCGTATCAGTTTTTCCGTAGCTATAGTATAAAAGCGATTCCATTGACCTTTCTTCGATCTTAATATCTAATGTATCATTAAACTGCTGAAAAAGAGGAGTAAATCCATAGTAGATTTCCAAAACATCGCTTCTATCCATTACAATAATGGAATCCTCTCGGATTATTGCAGGAAAACCATTACACTCCACTAGCTCAGCAATATACTCCTTTGCATCTGATATTATATCTATGGAAGAGTCAAATCCTTCTTCGCCCCAAGTCGCTGGTTTAGAGAACTCTGTTAATAATGAAGATATTTTGCTTCCACAATTTAGATAATAGCTATCCAATCGAAAACAAACATCAACATATTTCATTCTGCTTCCTATGTCCTTTCCGAATTCCAAACACTATTATCCTTTATTCCTTCTCCAACTCTCCAAAAGCATTAATTCGATATTGGACTTTATCTCCAAACAAAATGACCTGTTTATCAAAGTGATCTTTATTACAAGAAGCAATACTCACGCTGGCATAATAGGGTATAGCGCCTTCCCTTGATGCCGCCTCATATAAAGCATCACAATCCATCTGAAGAAAACCAGGATTTTTCGGCGCAATTTCAGCTGTCATAAGAATGAATACTTTTTGATTCTCTATATTGGCAATAATATTTTGAACCGTATCACGGGTATAGTTTGTTTCTTCAATTGAAAACCCGTTATTCTCAAGCCATTTGCAAAGATTTACCCCCGCCACTTCGTTTAGTTCATTCCTTGTCAACATCTCTGAGCAATTAAGGCCTAAGTATTGGTGGTTTTCTTTTCCTAGATGATATCCAATTGTCTGACCAAGGAATCCGACCGCATTTAATACTGTCTCTAATGTGGAATTTGAAAGTGGCTTACTTAATTCATTTATGATACTTGATGCAAGTCGGTCACCTTCTTCTTGATGATCATTCACCAAATCCTCGAGATGAGACGGAAGATTAGTAGGGTAGCTTTTTAACGTAACATCAAATGGTGAAAAGAATACATCGCAGACATTTCCCCTGGAAGTGTTAGTATATAAATCAGATGCTATCCGGTTCTCAATAAACTTGATATAAAAGTATCGAATTAAATCCTGCTCATATTCACCCGCAGTTGCATTTGAATGATTTTCAAAATAGTCAACAAGATGATGAGAGAGCCGACTATAGTGATTACTTGAAAAAGAATATGCATCCCCATAATCAGAATAGGTCAATCTAAGCATTGCCTCACCAATTTTAAGGACTGTTTTGAAAATCGGGAACGTATCCATCAATCGCTCACCTCTTCACATAATAATGTCTTGCCAACCACCTAGCGATTCCGTCTTTACCTGGGTAAACGGTACGTTCACTCATATTCAACTGGTCAAGAATATCTCTTAAATCCCAACGAATTTTTCGATCAATAATATATTTAACCGTCCGCTCTGTATTTTCATCCAAATATTGTACAAAATCAGTAATTCCGCTTGGCAACAAAGTGAAAAATGAATACTGATTCACAATCCTCTGGTCAATAGAAGGCGGTTCAACCATAACTAATGATCGATTTTCCATATCGTGATCATACTCTTCTATGCTGTTTGTAATCTCGGAAAGAAGCTTCACTGAAAAAATAAAAGTTTTCTTTTGATCAAGCGCTTGCTTATATTTCTCCGGCAGCTTTTGATTGATTTCTCTGGTATCTATTCTCCATACAACGCAATCCTGTTTATCTAAATCCGTAAAATTTCCTTCTGTTTCAGCAAAATGCAATGCTACAAGGGTAGAGTGAGTCCAGTCCAGTAATCTGGTGGGAAGGCCATGATGCTGACCAACGATCATTGCTTTCCAGATAGATTCGTCAATTGTAGGATCTTCAATGCTGACATACTTAATGAAATTCTCAAGAAGCGGCATTTCCAATATCTTTGATTTATCTCCACAATTCCTTGACAGGCTGGTTGACAGATCATAATCCGCATTAGGCATTCCACGATAAAAGAAGGAACTTCTAAAACGTCCATTGTCCTTATTTCGCTCCTGTTCAAAGAGTAAATCTTTTACCCCATCCAGAGTATCAATCTTTACTGTTTGGATCACTGGTCTTTCCTCCTTCAAGCTTCCATCTTTTATACGCTTCCGGCATGCACTTACCACAAGTTCTATAACCGTTTTATTTTTGCTATCACTTCACTTTAAAGAATACTCTGTGTTGAACATATTTCCCTTTAGCAATAATTCGTGCCGCTGAAGGACAGTCTATCTTTCCATATATCTTTAGTCTATTGTGTCTCCCCCGTACTCCCGGCACATCTGAAAGATACTGTTTGCCTTCTTGGTCAGTCAAAATAATGACATCAGCTTCGCTTCGTCTGTTTTCTGATATAAAGTCCAACGCCATCTTTCATTTTGAAAAATGCATATTCTTATAGGCAGGATAATCAAATTCAGTTCCAAAAACCTCACCTAAATATTCTTCCGCTTCTTTATCGTCCTCATCTCCACCATAGCCGTACATGTTAATAAGTCCAATCAAGTATTGTGATGCCTTATTATTTAGAGAAACTTGCCAGTTACTAGTATCATTGGTATCAAGTCCATCTTGAGAGATATTATCCAGAATTCTCTCTGCTACTGGATTCCCTAACTCTGCATTCTTTCTTAATGCTTCTACTGCTAGTTCAATATCTGAATCATATTCGCCGGGCTTTTTCCCATTAATCTCCATTCCGACAGCTATTGCTGAAATAATACTTAAATTCTTATATTTTAATTCTAATGATTGCTTAGTAGTGTGACGGATACTTGCCATACAATACTTTTTAATTTTTTCAGGAGAACCATCAATTAGATATGTAAATACACCCAGGAAATACTCAATTAAGTCTTGTTTAGAGGAGAAGAATTCCAAATTCTGTATGTAATCAACACACTCCTCATAATATCTCTCAAGCCATAACAAAATTTCTTTATCGTGTTCTTCCTGAAGATCTCTCTCGCAGATGATCATCGCGACCATAATAAACGCTCTATAATACCCATTTTCTGCTGCGATTTTGAAATGTTCTAATGCCTCATCTTTTTCATCATTATATAGTTCCATCCCTTTGCTATATTCACTTTTTGCATATTCCCTTTTTTCTTCGTAACTATATCTGCTTGATGCCTCATCTTTTGAACATAATACCTTTAAACATTCTTGCCTTTCACTTTTATCCAGCTTTTCGAAATAAAGGACTACATCCTCTATTTTCCCTTCACTGATTATTTTATCTGCCTCTTTGTCTAATTCTCTTATCGCTGCCAAACTATCATCACTTAAAAACGGAGGGAGTATTTCAATCTTCTGTTTCCACTCATGCACAGATTTTCTCGACTTATCTCCTAAAGTGACATTTTCGGCGCGCCATTCAGTATCTTTTTTATCAAGACTCTTCCTGGATGTTTCCACGCACTCCTTTATAATAGGCAGAAAGTCATAGTCAAAATCTTCTGTATCGTATTTCTGAAGTGTTTTCTTGGCAATCTGTTCAAATTTCTCCCTGTCCACTACTGACTGAATTGACTGTATATCAATCGTTAACTCATTTAAAAGCTTTTCAAGCTTCATAAACTCAGATCTGTCCTGTTCAGTCAAAGTGTATCCAAGGACTGTAGAGAGGCAAGCCTTTGCAAGTTCAATAGCATCTACAGAATTTGCTTCTTCGACGATTTCAAAGATCTGTGACATATTATCATCCATAGTCTTCTTCCGCTTTCGCCATTCTGTAGCTGCCGCTTTCACATCCCTCTGAACTTTTACCGCATCTTTTCCAAGGGACTCTCCATACTTTTCAAAGCGCTTTTCGAGATCTCCTGCCTCCTTAACCAGCCGTTTAACCTCGATATAGTTGTTTTTGGACGTCCTCTGGCTTAAGGCAACATATCGTTTTCCGTCAGTAATCAGTTCCTGGCGGCTCTTAATCTCTTCTTTATTGCGAAGCTCCTTTTCACCCTTTGCATCTACTCTCTTAGCAAGGTCGGCATGTCCATAAGATCTGAGTTTGTCCCGGCATCCAGTATAGAAACGCTCAAAAGAATTCATCTTATCAATAGACTGACAGTACACACTGCTGCTCAACCACTCGTCAAAATATTCAACTACCGCTTTATCAGCCTCACTACTGAGCTTCTTGATAGTGCCCTCGCAATAATCAGGTATATTGATTCCATTCGCAAATATGGAGGAAAGGGAAATATTTTGAAGCATTTCCATGCATTCAAGAGCCTTCACAACATCATGCCGCTCTTTTGATACAAGCAAAGTCTCCTCAATTCCCCCTATGCGGTTGCTCCAGGTTTTCTCCGCAGTATCAAATGCTTTAAATCTAATCTCGGCGAGTTGGTTGTAAGGTGCCATTGACTCAGGTAATCCGTAAAAAGAGATCATCTCCCTGAGTTCTGTATGAAGAAGATTTGCCTCTCCTAAATCCCTGTTATCATTTATACGTTTGAAAATGTGCTGAAATTTCGCTTCTACAGAGCCTGTATCTACCCATAGAATTGTAGATTCCCGGAAAACCTTGATGGAGAGTTTCTTCTCGTCAACCGCATTATCACGCCATTCAGTTACGGTTGTTCGGTTCCCAAGATATTCGATCCTGATATTGTGCCAATGATTTACAATAACGACCGCAATGAACATTGCCGCGATCTCTTCACTTAAACCATATGGCGGAGCACAAAAGGTATCAAAGAATTCGTTTAACTTATATGATTCCTCCTTTTCAATCCGGTCTGAGACTGTATTATAAATATTTCTCGCCTTTGCATTCATGGGCGGAACAATTGCACAATCAGTCGTCAGACATTTCCAGGACGAAGCATTATCCGTCATGAACAGAGCTTCAATTCTGTTTCTTACATCTACAGAGGCATCATGAATCGTATCTTCATTTGCTTTATTGGATAAAAGCATTCGAAGAATCTGACAATAGTATTTCTGCCCATTGCCGTTGAAATTGTTCGCTTTTGTCAGCAACCCGTCAAAATGGAAAGAAATGATCTCCGGATATATTTCTTCAAACACATCCATCAACGCCATCGACAGGCGTTTTCCCATCTGCACTGTGCCGCCCGCCGTAACTCTTTCCCTTTTCTTCTTCAGGGCTTCAAATGCATTATTCAGGTTGTCAACGACCCGCTCTCGATCCTTCACATATATCTGGCTGTATGCGTTGCGGGTGGTTTCATCCATATGCTCAAGAACATCATATTCAGTCAGGATGTTTTTCAGCATATTATCCGCATCGTTTAAAAGCATCACTACAATTGAAGTCCCTGTAAATTTACTGGAAATTCTTTGTATATCCTCAATGAGACGATAGTCGGAGTCTTTGTTGACATAGACCCATATAAGTATTCCCTTGGGTGTTGCAACATTTTTAGCGGCTTTCCAGGCTGTATAGTATCTATCTGCCAAAGCGGGAGTGAAGTCTTCGGCAAGGATAACCTGCTGAGAGAATCCCCACTCATTCGTGGTGATTTTATGCGCTGTACCGAAATTAGTAGGCTGGTTTGAAGACAAGCCGCATGTTTCCAGAATCGAAGCAGTATTAAGAAGCGCCCGTACGTCCGTCTTCTGCTTTGAAAGCAGCCGGCGTTTCATGATCTTGTAATCGTACGCTCCTTTTGCATCCTCGGTAAAATCAAAGCAGCCGGACATTTCATCAAATGCCATTACCGCATATTCATCTACAAGGATACGGAGTGCATCGTCCACCTGTTCTGCCGACAAACCTGAACAGACCATGATTGACTGGCACGCATCTTCATATGTCCGTGTGTTAAACCTCAGAGCGCGGGTAACAAGATTCGCTCTAAGAACCGCAATCTGAACACTATTCAGCTTTTGCTCGTTCTTTTTCAGAACATTGTCAAACCGGATGCATATATCGGAACGATGACGGCCGCTGGTTTCTGCCGCAAGCATTTCCGTATAGAGATCACCCTGCATGAGTTCTGACGGCATTACCAGAGGGATATTATCGTCTAAATCTTCTTCAGAAATCTCCCCTATGCTCTGGCTGATCAGATTCATGGATGAACGGTTCTGAAGGTAATCAGACAGTTGAGTAAGCATTAACACAGAAACCGGATGCATGGGATAAATCCCCTCAACTACGACTTTCCGGAACTTTTCATAATTGCCCCAGATGCCCGTTGCTGAGATCCATCGGCCTATCTGCTTAAAGAGTGATTTCCAGTCTTCCTCTTTCTTCGCCTGCCAGTCAACAATTTTGTTAAACTCGGATCGGTCTTTCCGGTTGATCAGGTTTGCGAAAACCGTCTCCAGATTCGAAGAAATATGATATTTTTCACTCTCGTCATACCTGCCGATATATCTGCTAAGATTACGGCTCTGATCAACTCTGAGCAGATAAGTCTTTATGTCCGTCTGAATAAAATTGATGATACTGAGTGCTCCGCCGGCATTCTGGGATACCTCAAAGATTTCCTGGAGAGCATTGTCTCCACTCTTTCCTCCATCAGTGCCGGACGCATACTCAAGGAAACGTCCAAATTCATCAAAAAGAATAACTACATTGTCAAAATCGCCATTAAGGCCGCAATATTTTGACAGAATCATTTCCAAGATGGATTTAGCAGAGATGCCCTCTTCCCAGCGGATCCTCTGGCCCGTAACCATCTCGTAGACGTCATTGACTATTTCAAAGGCATCATCTTCAGAGCCTATGCCATCCCTGATTCTGTTAATCAGGGATTCCCCTTTATTCATCCACCCTCGGGCAGAAGCAGCCTTTTCAAAATCACTGATCCGGCTCTGAGCGTTCAACTCAAAAAACCTATTTGCCGTATCTACTGTCCGGTTCAGCTTCTTTAGTTCGCTGTCATCTACACCATAAAGCCGTAAACTTTTTTGTGTAGCCTTCAGGATCTCGGAATGGAGGTTAAAATCCCTTATCCCGTTCAGCATGATTACAAAGTTTCTGTCTTCGCAAAGCGACGATATTTCTTTTGCCGCCTGCGGATCGATTATGCGGATATTGGATATGATTGTCTTGTATGTTTCAGGCATATACGCAGGCCCAGAAAACAATTGGCCTAACGTAACAGCAAAATGCGATTTACCCGTTCCATAATCAGCAATGGCAAGAGATCTCGGATTGACTCCTTCCTTCCCTATCTTCTCAGCGAGTGCTTTTACAAGACTAATCGTATCTATACTGTCTCGCTTTGCCTCTACGCCAAAATAGTCTTTCCCATGAAAGACAAAGTTCTCTGCGACCTTTGATGCCCGCTCAGGGTCATAGAACCAGTCCGCCTGGACTGCTCCATCAAAATACAGATCTTTTCGGAATTCAATGATATTTCCAAGTCTCATTTCCAGCTCTCCTAAGATGTCAGCATAATTCGCTATATAGTAATCCTATGATTTCCTTTTTGGAAAGTAATCTCCTGATAGAAAACGGAGTCATCTGACGGTTTAATGATATGATGCCCTTATCATGCATTGCTTCCAACACCTGATATTCTTCTTTATCAGTCCATCCAAAAGGAAGCCTGAATCCGGTCTCTTCCAGATATATGGCTGTGATTTCTGAATCAGACACCTTCTTGGACTCTCTCTCTGAATCGCTTAAACCGGCAATCCAATCTTCCCAGGATTCATACAGGATGTAACTGTAAAGATAAATAAAATCAGCATTATATAAGTGAGGTTTTAGTTTGTATCCGTCGTTCTGAGCCTTCAGGATATTTATTTGTTCAAACAATCCGGAATACGCTCCATTGAAAGGCGATATATTAACCTTCTTTCCGTAATTCAATTCAACCTCTTTTTCAAAATGTACTTTACTGATCTCATTATGATATTTGGGCATCAGGTCTGATATTACAAAGTGCCAGAGACTTGCCCCGGCGTGCTTACGCGTGATCATACAATGAAGCAGTAATATCGTTAGATCTTCCGTAAGTCCGGGATCTTCATTTACAACACAGCTCCCAAGATCAGTATAAGAAAGGGTATATTTCTGCCCATCGGCTTTATATGACAGAAGCCCCATATAGTTCATATAAAGAATAGAAGGAACTACTTTTCCGCTGCGCGCACCTGTCGGTATACCAGTAACTTTGGAAATCTCCTGCGGTGTCTTCCCACTGCATTCTGGTATTTCTGTTAACAAGCTGCTTAAGCATGTTCTTTCCGGTTTAAACGTCTGGTGAAAGTCCAGGTTTATTACATTTTTCTCCATTTAGTGCCCTCATAGGGGGGGAGGCAACAGCCTCCCCCATCTAAAACATTTTAACGCTCTTCGAATGCTGTAATTTTTGTTACTGTGGGGCGTCCAGCTTTAAACTCTCCATCCTTTTGGATCCGGTCTCCCACAACAATGCATTCTCCCTTCTTTAACCCAAGAAGAGGTGTCTTCCATTTATTTGCATCCATTGGATCCAATTGTTTCGCCATTCTAGTCACTTCTGTCTCTGCAGGTTTAAAATGAAAACTAAACGCAGCCTGCATGAGTCTTGTTACCTCATCATCATTCAGTATTTTGAGAGACTGGGTTGCATACCAAGCAGACCATCCGAACTTTCTTCCTTCGGTCAATATCAGTCCACTGGGCGAACTTTCTGCATGTGACAAGTTTTGTGCCTCATCCAAGACAACCACAAACGGTTTGTCTTTATTCCCGTGAGTTTTTGCAAAGTGCCACATATCCCACAGCATAAATTCCGTGATAATGACCTGGACTTCTCGCACAAATCCTGTGAGCTGGAAAATAGTTAACTTGCCTGTTTTGTTATAAAGAATATCCTCCCAATCGCACTGTTGTTCTGAAAATTTAACACTGTGGGTAAATGGAGTCATTTTTGAAACGACACTTGAGGCAGATTTATTTGAACTATCATTAAGTTCGTCAAGGAGAAGCTTCATGCTCATTTTATTACCGTATTTCTCTACACCCTTGTAACACGCCTCATATATTGCCGCAAACTGTTGGTCTCCAAAATCATATACATGTTTCAAGGTAGATGCCACTCTCTGAGCCACGTCTGATGCTTCTTCCTGTGCCTGCATACCTGCCACTTCAATATCGTAGCGTTTAAATGGATTGATTGGCACCCCAACTATCTTGATGACTTTGTTGTCGGTATGGCCATCCATTTTTTCTTTGAATTTCTTCTCAAGCTGTTCAGGCCGGAAACCTTCTGTATAGTCGAATACAACCATAGAGATATTCGACTTGGAAGCCTCATACAGCATCGTCTGGATACAGTATGTCTTTCCCTGCCCGGATCTTCCGGTGATAAGTAAATGCCGGTTAGAAAGCCATTTGTTTCCAAATTCCCAGTAAACTTCGGCTCCACTTTTATCTTTTCCCACCAGAATCCGGATATCCTGTAAGGATTTTGATTCGGTCGCCGGAATTTCTTCGAAATCATGCTTTCCATCGGTTTCTGAAATACCAGATCCAACTGTATCCTCTTGGCTAGATCCATCTTTTGGCGTAATCACAGGTGTGGATCCTGTTTTCTTTTCTTGTCCGGTGCCGGACGGATTATCGGGTACTACTGCATCAAGAGGTGTTTCCCCCTCGCTTTCTGTCGGAATACCCGTTCTTGACCTTTCTGCATGTCTCTTATTGCCGCGGTCGTAGATATTTTTCTTCTCTTGTTTGCGCTGCTCCTCAGCCTCTTTATCCAGCTCTTCATCTTTGATGTCATCGATCATATCTATAACATCCACTTCGAGCTCTACATACTTTGCAGCTTCGCTGTTCAGCAATATTTTTTGAATCTTCTCCTGAGGCACATTGTGAATCACAACATTTCCATTCGTTTCTACGGTTTCCTCAGCGCCATGCTTATCCACCCAATATCCAATCACATCTCCGGACCATTCAATTTCAAAATTCCCGTCAAGAATCGCCCTTAGTGCCGATGTAATTTTCTCAAACTCAGCGCTATTGTCCGCGAATGTCACTTGTGCGAATACAAGAGCCCTGTACAGCTGCGCGTACCAGTACCTTCTTTCAATGGACAAGCTCTCAGGATCAAACAATCTCTGAAGCTGTTCCAATCCATGATTTACCTGGTTGATGGCTGTTTCTACATGTTTACTGTAGTTATTAATAGATGCCGTTTTGCACTCTATTATCTTTGCGCTCAACTTTAATGTCGGTTCATATTGCTGCACAGACAGCATGAGAAAATCCGGCCTAGATGAAGAGGCTTCCAACTCGTTATTATTGAACCAATGACGATAAGAATCCAGATGGATGATTACTTTCAAGGCTGATTTTGCTCCCATCTGTTTCTCGCGGAGCGCTGTCAGCGTATATGCAAGGAATTCATGGATGTTGGTCCCCTTTGGGTTTATTGCGGACAGCATACTGATGCCGTCAAGCCCTCTTGCTTCATCCATAAGGTTCTTAACAGCGACATTCAACACCTCATCTTCCCACAGGAATAACCGGTACAGTTTATCCCGAAGCTTTTTCTCTACCGTCTCCAGAATAGAATTCCGGGCTGTAATCGTCAGATTGTACTGACCATACATACCCTTTCCAGTCGAGAACCCTATAATGGCATACTGATTATCTTTGGTGTTCGTTCTTAACAGTGCTCCGTCCATGACCTTATCAATGCAGACCACCCAATACGCTTTCCTGTGAAGCATATCGATAACCTTTTTTGTGTCCTGGTCAATACTGGACTCTCTAACGGCAAGGTATGTCCCGATTGGAACAGTATCATTCTGTTTCTTATATCTGGCAACCTGCGCATGCTTGAACGAAACTGAAAACTGTGTTTGTGTCAGTTCAACTCTTCTCTTTTTTGAAGTCTTAGATAACGGGGACGGCTTATATACAATGGGGAATCTGCAGTCGCTGATCTTCTTCTTTTCATCGCCGGTATTAGCTTTGAACGTGAAGTGCTCATCATGAATAAGATCCATATTGAACACAATGTCATTGTTGTCTGACAGGATCTTATCCAGGTCGCTATATGATGACCATTCATTTAGGTAGATACGGATCTTTGTTTCGTTCTCACCGGCAAAGTAATCATTCATCCAATAAGTAAGATAATTCTTTCCCCCCTTGTTTTCCGGTCTTACGAGAATACTAAGCTTAATGTTGATCAGTTCTTCACTATTTTCATTCTGCAGCCTTTTGACGTACAGGGAAACGGCAGATATGATCGGCTGAAGGTCCGGGGGATTGATGAAAGCTATGCTGAGAGTGCTTTTTACTGAAGGCATTGCCTTGTTGTAATCTTCCAAAATCCCGTAAAACATCTTTGCATCATCGTTGATCTTCGCAAAATCAGACGTCTTGAACTCGTCGTCATATATTGCTTCCTTACGGATCAGATCCTTCATCCGGGTCTTGATTTCACCAATGCTCTTGATGTCTCCATATACACAGAAATCTCCATAGCTGCCGACAACACCCATGAAGTCATTCCCGGATCCTGGGAAAACATCTATAGATGACTGTATTTCTGTCATGTAGACCAGGTGATCCATAATATCATCAACATTCAATTGTTTTATGATACCTGCATCAAAATCAGAGACCTTTTGTGCCAGGCCGTCAACGATAAAACTTTTCTGATCTATTATCTTCTGCAAAGCCGCCGGGTGCCACGGCGGGATAATAACGCATTTAGAATCTTCCTCATTGTCGATCAGATCATTGCTCTGCTGAATAACAAAGGATTGCATATATGCATCGATCATCCAGAGCTGGTCTTCGGCAAAACTATGCTTTAACAGCAGTTCAGAAAGTTTATTATAATGATTGATATAATCCGAAGCGAGATTGTTCTCCAAACATTTGTAAAAACCTTTTGAAGCCAACTCCTGTACAAAACCACAAAACGCCTTGCCTACTTTGGCAAACTGCATTCCAAGTGCAACAGTTTCTGCATCAGCTCCGACTACAAAGGTTCTATCCGACACATATTTCTGCATGTCGAAGGAGAGATCCGGAAGGTTTTCTTCGTATTCGTCAAAGAACTCTTCCTCACTCTTTACAACCATGATTTCCCGTATACGGCCCATTACCCCTGTCGGGATTCGTCCTTCCACGGAATTGATGATCTCTGAATCTTTAGCGATGTCCCTAAAGTCGTATAGCCATCCAGCCTCGTTATCAAACTTCCATACATAGTCAACACGTAGTTCTTTATCGTCGTCGGAAGTATCATATCGTATGATATTACCATTGGAATCATACGCTTCGACATAGAAAGAGATCTTGCTTAATGTGTTAGTGCCTGTAGAGGTATTAACAATCTTTCCCAATGTTTCTTCGGGCGTAAAACCAGGATTAAAGAAACCAGGCTGCGCACACGTAATCTTAATCTCGTTTCCAAACAGTCTCCAGGAGTTTCTGTTGATATATTCAAATATACCGTTCGTATGGATGCAAATATTCTTCCATGCTTCATATAGTTCGGCATATTTATCTTCTCCATCTGTATCGGTATATCCTGTAACGATACTTGCGCTTCTGAACGAGAAGCAGATTTCGGAAAGGTTCTCTAATTCATTCGCTTTTGCAAACCTTAACATTTTGAGCGCAGTACCAAGGATGACCTCGATGGGCTGCCCTTTAACAGATATTTCTTTGACCCTTCCTGAAGTTCCGGTCCCCGTTTTAAACTTGAGAATGTCATTTATAATGGTATAGTCCACGTGAAGAAGCTTTTTGCGGTTCTCTGCCACTTTTTCCCCACGTGCGAATGACAGGAGGACTTCAGCTAATTCTTTATACCCTCCGGCAAAACCTGCTTTAATGTAGTGTTTATCCTCCCAATAAAGACCATTATCGGGGTACTTATCCAGTTTCTTTTCAAGTCCCGCATAGGCTCTTCCGCTGATCTTCGAGAAGATTTTTCCGCTGATAAACTCATACTCATCACGCAAAATACTCTTTGGTTTTTTGATTTCCTTAGGCGTATACGCTTTGATTTCCTTGTTCGGTAACCCCCACTGAACAAGATCATTGCTAAACGCTTCACAAAACTCATCAATGTTCGAAAACTGTTTAAACCACGCACTGGAAACTGCACTTAATTTGCAGATATCAGTCGGAATATGTTCAAAGAGGGATTTATATGCGCAATCAATAGTCTTTTTTTCATCATCGCTCAGTTCGTAATCAAAACAGCTTTCGAACAGGCGGTGATATTCGCCGTTCAGCCACTCTGTTATTTTTTCGGGTGTAATAGTGAAACAATTCAGTAATCCCCCGGTATCGTCTTCTTCTTCGGTCCCCATAAGAATGAGCACATCATTCTTATGCTGGTTCCGGTAGAACGTGACGCTTTCCTTTTCCGCGATCCAGTTGTTCTGCTTCATTGTTTGGATCGTAGTAGTATCCGCACCGCTTTTCAGGATGTTCCATTTTTTACGGGCCAGCCTTATCTCATACGTTAGATCGCTGTTCTTATACTGTTGCTCAAGAGTAACCGCCAATTCAGCATAGAATTTCAAGTCCTCAAACCCGTTGATAAGGATAATCGTTTCTCTTCCCGGAGCAGGCTCTTTTTCTGCCACCAGTTGTGCAATGATCTTTATTAGACTCTGCATCAGCCTTCTCCTTTCATTTGTTCATAAGGATTAATAACGATTGATGTGGCGTCCGAAAGCTCCGTCAGGAAGCCTGTTGCTTTCAAGAACTCCTGGAATGATTTGCCGTTTTCCTCAAAACTGTTCGCTAGAGATATGTCACCATCTCCCTGCATTTTTTTGTACTGGGCCGGACCGACCACAATCCTGTATTTTTCATATAGCTTTTCCAGGAACATGTCGAATGTCATCTTCTGCCCTGGCCCGATCAAGGCCAACACAAGAAACCGGACTCCGTCTTCAGGCATAGAAAAGCGCTCGAATGGTCCAGACGTGGGAATAATACAACGAAGCTCTTTTCCTTTTTGCTTAAAAATATCAAAGGAATCTTTACGCGCCTTGTTAATGATCTTTATCTTTTCTTTGCCATCATCACTCTTAAGATTTCTCCCGATTGCGGTCGTGAAAGTGTTCCTCACTTCAGAAAAACTGTTTGAAGCAATTCTCTTCACGATGCCGTTGGTAACGCCACCCATATCCATGATCCAGCAGTCTCTTTCTGTCCCAAGGTAGTTGGTTGTAGCAACAGACAGCATACGCATGACCTGGATCATGACTCCTTTAGCAAGCAGTTCGATCTTCTGTACCGGGTGCATCCTGCAAGACATAAAGTTAATGAGCTCGTCTACCGAATCTGACGCGATATTTTTATACGCCGACTCCGGGATAAAAGAAAGATGAAGCTGCTGTTTCAAGGGTCCTTCGTACCCCATGTGCTCTTCCCATGTTTTCTGGATGAAAGACGCCATTGATGACATCTTTTTTCCCTGAGTCTCTATCTGCTCCCTTAAAAGGTATTCCAGCTTTCCTCGTTTATCCTCTTTTCCCTGCAGTCCCTGAAGCAGGTGGAGGTAATAAAGTTCCCCACCGCGGGCGAGGAAGTTGTGTTTGTTAAAATCAAACTCTGTATCAACCTTAGCTCTCTCTATTTCATCCGCCGTCAAATCCCAGACGAGTGCATGTCTCACCTTACTCTTGGGCATAGCCTCGCAAAAAACCACCTCCGGGCACAGAGGAAGCATAGCCTGAGCACACCAGGAGCGTTTCTTCAGGACTACAGCATACCCATGGAACAGATCCTGAATAGCTTCAAGCAGTTCTGTCTTTTCTTCATCATCGCATCCTTCGACCTTGTTTTTTAACGCCGACATGATCTCCTGGTAGGCTATACGGTCAATATTGATCGCGTCATTCTTCTTGTTCTTGTCAAAGAAAATAAACCGCTTAAGCCCTATCCGGGGTTCCACAGTATAATGCAGTTTTCCAGTCGCATTCGGGTTGTGGAACCGCATTCTCTCTTTGGGGTTGTCTTTGTCATTGTCATCGGACACAAAAATGAGAAGAAACTCAATCAAGTACTCATATAAGGTCTGATCGGCATGGAATCTGTTTCCATATATTTCTGACGCGATTGCCTTCTTATCCGCCTTATCCATATTTCCAGGGAATGTATTAAAGGTATCCATAGCCCCCCCTACTGCACCTTGATCTTATCATCTTCAATGAAGACTGATATCTTTTCTGGCTTCCCGTTATTGTTCATGACCAGGATATCAAATGAATCATTTGACTGATCCGACAGTGCAAGCATCATAGACTTTAAATTTTCAATTCCATGTGACAGCTGCGGATCAAGATTCGTCGCGATTACCCCATTCTTCAATTCTTCGAAATAATCCATCATCGGAAGCGTAAGAATGAATTCTCTTCCTGATATAGTCAAAACAAGCGCCTGTTTCTTGTTATTTAGTTTCGAGTCGGTTTTAGTGGACAGTTCAATTGCGTTTTTGGTGATTTCCCCGGCTACCAACTGTACGCTCGGTGTTATTCCGGATTCAGAACCAAGCGTGACAGGGATGACATTGTCATTACTCAGCACCGTACCAACATAAAGCATACGGAGCGCATCTATGACCAGGTCTTTCTGGTTCTTACTGGCCTTCATCCCGTAATCCCTGACCTGGGTGTAATTGTAAAACTGCCTGGAAAAGATATCTTCAATATCTTTTTTCTTCTGAGCCTCGTCGACGATATTGAAAAAAAGGTACATCCTGCGAAGCTCCTCGTCCCATTCCTGCGTCCGTTTCGTCAGGTTATCTGCATCCGCAATGATGGTATTTATCTCCTGGCCAAAGAGCGTCTTGTAGTTTCTCCTGATAAGTAACTGCTCATCGTTCCGCAGTCTTCGGCGGAAAATCCCGCTGTTTTTCGCAATACGGACAGCAAGGACATTCTCGGCCAGGTCATTTGATACTGTCCCTTCAAATCCGAAAAAAAGGTTGGACAGTAGGAAAATATGGGCGCTCTTTTTCTCAACGTTCTCGCAATCAAACCCCCCGGTTATCATGTATGCAAGATGTTCGGTAATGCTCCTGATTGTGAGTCTCGAACCGTACTCATTCAGCCATACATAATAGTTCCGGATAAACTCATATGCCCGATCCCTGTTCTTGTTTAACAAATCTCTATTACCCAAAATATGGCAGTAGGCTTTCTTGGGGCATCCTTCGCAGGAGCTCCATAATTCCTCAGCCTTTATTTTGTCAAGGAATGCTGTGGAAAACGAGGTATTATCTATGGCTGCCATGTTAATCACAGCTATCTTATACCCGTATATATTCCTGATCATGCCATCGTTGGAATCCATGGCATCAATCAGCTGCATCTGGGCCCTTTCTGCAGTCTCTTTAACATCAAACAGTTTACCGAACGTATTGATCAGCGGGCCCGTGTTCGCGACCATGAAAACGTATTTTCCGTTTTCCGGATACTTGACTAGTTCCCGAAGTGTGCTTAGCTTCAATTCGTCAGACAGCTCTGAGAAATCCTTAATGCAGCTGCAGCTATTGCCATCAGTAATGTGAATATCATGGATCGATTCCTTGAATTTCGGGTCTTCCCCCATTTTCTCCAGCACCTGAAACATGATACTGGTTTTGCCGTCACCTGCATGACCAGTCAAGATGATCATATGAGGCTCTTCATCTTTCATCGAATCATAGATCATGTCACAGATCGGCAGAGGCACCATCGTCTTCGCGTAAAACGGGCTTTCGATATTCCGCTCTCCGTAAGCGTTCTGGTTCTGAGCGTTATAATTGTGCAACCCGTTCAAATAACTCACAAAACTATTCATAGAAGTTCCTCCCGCTCCGTCATAACGTCCTTAATGCGTCAATCAAGGCATCTATATCCTGTTCTGTGGTATATAACCCTACGCTGGCACGAACCGTCCCTGCGTATTCCAAGTCCTTCAGATACTCGTGGATATACGGTGCGCAATGGTAACCGGTGCGAACAGCAATGTCAAACTCATCGTTTAAAATTGCGCCGACATCTCCGGAATCATATCCCTCTACGACAAATGAAACGATGCCCAGGGTCTCTTTGTCTCCGTAGCCCGCCAGTATCTTTACTTTCTCTAAATCATTCAGTCGTTCTGTAAGATACTGTGTTTTTGTTTTTACCGTTTCCAGATGCTCTTTCTGGTCGAGCACAGACAATGCTGCATTTAGGCCGGATATGGCAACAATATTCGGACTGGCTGCCTCATATCGTTCAGGGGCCCGGTCCGGCATCTCAAGATTGAGAGAATCCGTACCCGTTCCCCCGGCGAGGAAAGGAGTAAGTAAAACCCCGTGCTTTACGACAAATCCACCTATACCAAATGGTCCATAAAGTGTTTTATGTCCCGCAAAGCAAATAATATCTGCCTGGCACCCCAGCATATCGACATCGATCAGCCCGGCTGCCTGTGCCGCGTCCATAATTGTGATGGCACCGGCCTTTTTGGCAGCGCGGAAAACATCTGCTACCGGAAGGATATACCCGGTTACATTACTAAGCGCGTTCATTACGACGACCGTCGGAGCCTTTTCGGTAAACATATATTGTGTCCGCTTAATATCTACTCGAAGATCATCCTGAAGCGGCAGCAATTCAACCTCGAACCCTACCCTGTTTTGCAGCATATGAACAGTCCTGGCTACAGCATTGTGTTCATACGGGGATATATATACTGTCGATTCACTGTTAAGGTTTAATCCATTAAAGATCTGGTTCATGGCATGCGTAATAGACGGGGTAAATAAAACATTTGCTATCCCCCGTGCATGGAAAAGTGATGCTATCTGTTCCCTTGTATCATCTATGATGCCGCTTGCTTTCTTTGCGGCATTATAGGCACCTCTGCCGGCATTCACTGCAAGTGTACGGTTTGTGTGATCCATAGCTGTATATACAGCTTCAGGTTTGGGGAAAGTCGTGGCAGCATTATCCAAATAGACCATATTGTGCTACTCCATAATCCTTTTAATAATGTTCATAAGAACGCCTATCTTCTCAGAGTTGTCCAGCGACGCGCCATAATCTTCCAATACATCCTCGACTGCGTTTTGGAAAAACTGTGCTGTAGATGACATATCTGATTCATTAAACTCATAGAACAGTTCCCTGCTGCCTGCTTCAGTTCCGAAGGTAATCTTCTGACTGGATGTATCGGTTTTCTTACTCTTCTCTTTGATTTCCCGGACCAGAACGTCAAAACAGTTTTCAAATTCATGTATCATGGTGTCTGTCCAGTCTTCGATATAAAAGTTCGTGGCTCCCTTTGAAAGCTTTTCGACGATCTCTTCATTGTCATGAGTTGAAAGGTCACGGATCACGTTCAACAGGCGCTGGGAATCAGAACTGAAGACACTGCTTTTTGCAATATCCGGGATCCTCTCATACCAGTCTTTAAGTGAGAGCAGAAAGTCTTCCCGCTTTGGGATGTCCAACTTAGCCCTTACTACTGCTTCAGCCTTACGCTTCAGGGAATGCACATGCCCATCGATAGCATCCTTTGTATTTCGGACTTTTTTCAGGACTTCTAAGAGGTCATTGTTTTTGAATACCCTGGGGATCTGTTCAAATATCAGATCTCTCGGATTAGGCGTGCCGATGAACAGCCGCCGAAAGTCCAGTACTTCATTCAATAATTGTGACTCGTCATCTGGCTCTCTGAACGTCGTTGAAGTCTGAGGTAAAGCCCGGTACCAGGATTGCATTATGCACGTCAACCTTGAAAGACGATTCCTTAACTCTATTTCCCTGCAGTATTCCACATATTCTGCAAACAGCTTTTCAAGTCCTTCAATATACTCGAGTTTCTCAGCGGTTTCCTCTTCGACGTAGAGAGAGTATTCTTCCGGGCGGTTAATGACATTACTTAACAGGGGAGCATCAATAACCCTTTCTACCTTCCCCTGATAGATGATGGGCATATCATCCAGCTGCATGAGCTGCTCGGCAAGAAGTATCGGCAGGATTCCTTTCCGTACGCCGTAGGGTTCTGTGGTTAGCCTTCCAACCAGTTTTGAGAAGGGGTTTTTCCTGCCCTTGCTTTCATGGATGAAGGTCAGGATCTCTTTCTCCCGGATATACCGTAAATGATCATCGTCTTTTGTGTGAAGCACCACGGCCCGGTAGATCGTCGACTCAGCACTTGTACCGGAAGTATACTTATCAAACAGCCTCCCGTTCAGGAAATCATCCACAATGATATTACGGGCCTTTGATATCTGTGCAGACACATTATGCCTGTTTATCAACTCATGGTTAATAATCGGAGTGATGGTATAAACACTTTCACAAATGTCACTCACGGCTCGGTTGATACCCTTCGCACCGATAAGAACTACGCCTTTTGACGTATATACTTCCCGTATTCTCTCCAGACCTTCTTCTATCCAGAGGTTAATCTCATTTACCAATGAAGCCTCAATATTTTTTACTTCCGGTAAGAGGACATTATTTTCTTTAAGGAATTCTTGATCCCCCATCAGCTTACGTACAGCAAGCAGAATCCTCCCCTTTTCCAGAAGATTCTTTCCAGCATGAAGCACACCGACAACAGCTGCATTATCGTTCATTTCTTCCGCATGCTTCGTGATCTCCGTATGGTCGTCACTATTACTACCCAATACAACGATCAAGAATCCGTCGGGTGCATTTTCTGTCTTAATGTAAGAGACCGTAGGCAGGGCCATAAATGATTCCACACTCATGAAGTGGATTTTGAAGTATCGTGTCATGAAATGGTCCTGATTATATTTTTTAGGAAGAATGAACCTATTCAGGCAAACATCATTAAGCACAGCCGGCAGGTCAATCTTTGAAAAATACTTTGCTGCACAATCAGCAACTTCATTGTCAATATTGACTCCGATACTGTTCTGGAAATCATACGCACCGGTTCCCTTCTTAAGAACGATTATTTCATTCTCAAGAAGCCTTTTTTTCGCATTTCCATATTCTTCAGCAGATAATCCAGTCGCCAGCCTCAGAAACATATCCGTCGCCGGCACGTCATCTGCACGATTTACCATCCGAATCACAGCGACAGACTTAATGACTGCCTGTTCAATCCTGGAGTTCGTTTTTGAAAGAGCATACTCTGCTTTCAGCCATTCGTTATGGACTTCAGAGTTCCGGTTTTCCTCTATCAGCTGGCTGAAGTAATCATAGATCAGATCCGATCCTGCATATGGTATACCGTGTGCCTGTTCTACAAAATTCGCAAGGCTGTACATATCCTTTGACGTAAGGAACGTGAAGATAGTCCTCTCATTCTGTGCAACTTTTTCGCTCAGATTCAGTAGAAGCAGGGACGACATAGGTGTCAGCGGATATGCCCCTTTACCTATGATTTCGTCAAAATCCGTTTTGTTAAACAGGGCTTTAAACTCTGGAATCTGATATGACTCGTCAAGCATCGTACAGAATTCTTTGCTTTCGGCAAACGCTGCAAATTCAGGTTTCTTCGTAATCGCATCTGCAATCAGTTCATAATTATTCTGTGAAGATACAACAAAGGGAATCTCAGTCAGTCTTCCTTCAACCCCGCGGAAAGCGTTTTTGATCTCTTTCGGCAGGAAATCTCCATAGGCACGAATTGCCTTGTGTGCGACACACGTAAGATGAAGCTGTTCATCTTTTGAAGAATTGCAGAGTTCACAGATATCCTGCAGTACTTTCATATCCGCAGAAAATCCTTCTTTGGTATGCCCTTCTACATACTTACTGAATTCGTCAAAGATAATATAAATGCCGGAATATCCATGCTTCTCGCAGATCGTTCTATTAACCGATCTGTATACGGAAATAACCTCTTCATCAACAAAGGGGTTGAACTCGCTACCGGACGTTAAAAGGGGATAGACTCTGCGGTATTCAGTAAGGGCGCTATATTCAAATTGCTCCAGGGCGGAGATTAGCTGCTGGACGGTGATACCATCCAGCGTGTGTTCGAGAGCATTAAAGGTCTCCGGATATACACTTCTCCACTGGTCTATTTTCTTCAGTGCTTCGGAATAGTAACTGTCCGGCACAACATCATCTAATCCCTCTCTCTTCAGTGCCTGCGAAAGGCTACGTACAAATGCCTGTTCAAGATTACCGCTGTTGGTATTCACAATAACCGGCAGCAATCGTTTTTTCTTATAGACATTTCTTATAGACTCAGTGCTATCTTTATCAATATCAGAAATACGAGAAATCAGATTCCGGATTTCTTCTGATTCCTTCCCTGAAAGAATTGCTAAGAGCACCAGTAAAAGATGGCTCTTTCCTTTGCCATAAGGGCCAATCAGAATATTTGCTCTTTTCCCAGAGAAAGAATCTACCTCATCAAGATACTCTTTTATTATCTTTACAGATGATCTGGTTGGGATATAAAGGTTGATTTTCTGGTTATCATTCAAATCCAGGAGAAGGTTCACAGATTTCTCGAATCTGTTATCGATCTTTACTAGATCAACAAGCCTCATGATCTGCTGCTCCTTCCATAGTATTCCTGCAAAACATCTGTGCTGCTCATTGTCTGACAGCTGTTCGGATACACAATATCGAGTCCGGCGGTACGATTTACCGTAATGTATTTCCGATTGTGGAGAATATCCAAAAAGCTATTAACAGCAATTCTGTTCATATTTAGAATCTTCCCCGGCATGTTATAGCCATCCGTAATCTGATCGATCTGCAGGCTTCCGTTTTCATTGAGAGAATCCACTATAAGGAACATAAATACCAACGGATCTATTTTGTCTATCATGGGCCGTTTTTTTGTGAACCTGTTCCCGGAGCGGGAAATAAGTCCCAACACTTCAAAGGGACTGTTTCTCTTTTCTTCCGGATCTTCCGTGGAAACAGAAGGACTGTACATGGAAAGGATAGCCGAACAGTCATCCCGTATCGATCTTTCTGAGGGTTCTTGCTCTCCAGTATGCTCGATAATGAGTTCTTTCATCATTCCAACCATCTCATCGCGCGTAAACCCGGATGTAACATTCATAGCATTGAAAAACAAATTCCATGACGTAGCCTTTTCAAAATTTCTTGCGATTATAGAGTGGATGATCCAGAGAGTGAAGACATCCTCGCAATATAAATCATTGTCGTGTATGATTTTGCCAATTACAGATAAGAAAACTCCTTTAGCGGGGGAATCCGTAATAAGCATTCCCGCATTGAGCCAATAACGAATGGACTTCGCCATGTTTGTACCAACGCCAAGCGCATCTGCTCCAGCATTGACCGTAAACAGTTTAGGATCTTTCAAAACGGCCTGAATTCCTTTTGTAAGCCATCCATCACGCAATACAAATGACTCATGGCCTTTCAGCTTATATTTTTTGTTCATTAGAGCCCTCATCAGCGCTTGATGCACATAACTTTTCTGATATAGCACCCGCCATCATAATGGGTGATACAGTTTCCGCAACGTATGCATTTATCATCTTTGATCCTATATGACACCAGGCCGGTCCTGTCTGTGATAATCTCGATTGCTCCATACTTACAGGCACTCTCACATCCCAGACACCCCATACACATCTGATACTTCGTGATCTGGTTCTTTATTTTGTCCTCAACCGCTTTTTTGCTGATACAGTGAGCGGCCCTTGGATTGAGTATGCTGACCTTTAAAGTCGTTTTTCCAATCTTTCCCTGCAGTTTTAACTGCATACTCCCGTCTGCTCCCACTACATAAACTTCTCCCAGTCGGGCATTCCCCAGCGACGTATTGATATATCCGAACGGTTTAAATAGTTCGTACAATTCTTCTGTAATGGGACGCTGCAATTCAAAGTTTATTGTGTCTTCCTGTAATGCACAGGGCTCGAAGGTCAAAACAGACATCTTTGAGTATTCAATACCTGTACCGCCTTGCCTTGCCTTCCAATTTCCTTCTTTCACATATACGTCGGGGTCAGGTTTTCCAATTCGCCTCGCGAAATCAACCAAAAAAGTATTCCACCTGGTATGTAGCTCTGGCATATAAACAGACGAAAGAAATGTGGACCATATACTGTTATTGGGACAACACCAACATCCAACCCTCGTATACCCCAACCTGTATGCATTGTTAAAGTCAATACCTCTTGTGAGCAGATAAAGCCAAATATCAAAATCAAACCAGTCAATAATTGGTGAAACCGTTCTTTGAACAGCAATCTTCGGACTGTCAGATTCCCGATCATACTTGCTTCTGGAATTGGATTCGCTTCTGCGGATTCCATAGAAAGTAAGTATCCGCCTCTTGTTTTTGAACAGGGTTTGGATTTTCCTTTGAATAGCGCCGGTCTTAAATATGGTGCAGCACCATCGCATCACCCTGGAAGGTGGTCCTAACTGCTCGCAGAGTTCATAGAAATCCTTATCTTTGTTCTTTGAGGTTATTACCGGGGTTTTATGGTGTTCCTCCTTAAATCGTTTAACGTACTTTGCAGTTTCTGGGAACTCCAGCGTAGTATCACCATAAATATGTAATATCTGCTGCGATCCCAGGGCTCTCATCACGAGATCGGAAACTACAGTACTGTCTTTCCCTCCACTAAAGGACACAAACATCTCCGTAGGATCTGTTCCTTCAGCTTGCGTCCTTATATAGTCCATAGCTTCCTGTGTGATATAGTCAAATCGCTTCCTATTAGCTGCGATAAATTTTTCTATTGTACGTTTGAACGCATCGTAATCGTTTTCCGGAGAATACTTTTCTAACTGCACCCGAATGGCTTCAGGATTAAGGTCCCTGATTGCAGACATCGATAATTCAACTTTTTTCCCATCCACGTAATAGAACTTACCAGCTGTATTCCACACAGACGCATCTTTAAAAGCGAACGGTGTCCCTAATATGATTTCCAGTAAAAGACGTTCCTCTGGAAAAACCGGACGTATATCCGAAGCAATTCGCTTCGCCTTTTTCCCGCAAAGGGGACATGTATCTTCAAACAGGGGTATTTTGCAGTCAGCGCACCAAAAGATAGTCGACTTTACAAGAATCGTTCTACCCCCACAAACAGGGCATACTGACAAGTCTGTTTGAAGATTACAGTTTTCACATCTATAAGTAATCATAGTGTTATTCCTTTAAGGTCATCCTTTATATTGTCACCGGTCACCGTAAGGAAATAATTGGCACCTATAAAAAGGATTTTTGATGACAGAAAACGATATTGAAATAATCATCGCAATCATACCTTGACTTCTTTAAAGTCGTGCTCCTGATCATTCTTTTTCTTTCAAAGCTCTCAAGAGCATCTTCCTGTACTCATCTTTGATACGCTTCGGTCTAAGTATCCTTATTCCCCCGTTCCATCCAAAAATCCATCTATAGAATGTCGGGGAGGGGTAGACCGTGACAGTGGCTTTAAAATGATCCTCGTCCACTTCTTCCGTCTTCACCTTTGTCCCGAACTGGTCCACGATCCCGTTCATCATTCCGGTCTCGCAGAGCAGCTCTATTTCTGTTTCTTCATCACTACCGAACATCCTGAAAACCTTTCTGGAATAGTCCGCCAGATTGAACCCTTCTGGTTCGGGTACAGCGTCTTCATCTTCCAGGACCACTGGTGTTTTGTAAATACGATCCAGTCTGAAGTTGCGCATGTGTTCCCGGTTATCACAGTAACCAATCATGTAATAATAGTCGCCATCCCAGACCAGCACATGGGGGCTGACAATGTAGTACTCCCCGTCGTTCTTCAGCCTCTTGCGCCTGCGGTTGCCGTATTCCGTGTACTGAAATCTAATTTTACAATTCTTGTCGATCGCCGTGTTTATGGCATCCAGAATACAATACGCCTTCTCGTTTTCGGACTTAACACGGCCTTCTACCGTGACATGGCGCCGGAGGCGTTCGGCATTATACTCGGAGGTCAGCGTGGTCAGCTTGCGGATTAGTTCCTTGCTTTTCTTTTCCGGGATGAACTTCGAAGAAGATATTGCATCGATCAGTACTTTCAGTTCAGGTATATCGAAAAGTCGGCCATCGAAATAATATTTATTCTGCCTTGATCGGATCACTTTAAAATGCAACCCGGCCTTCTCCATCATGGCAAAATCGCCGGGCAGAGTCGTCCGGTTAACGTCCATACCGTGCTCTTCTTTCAGGTACCGGAGCAGTTCCGGTGTGGTGACCGGATGTTCCGCATCAGAGTACCGAAATAAGTGCTGGTATATATACAAAAGTCGGCGCTTCTGTAGCTTGGGTGGGTAAGTAAGCGCTGAATCTTGCCCTCCCATAGAGATAATGACTCCGTACGCCGCCCTTGCGTGAACCTCCTCCGGATGCTGTCGGTCCATCGACCGATGGCGACGAACTCAAGAACAGGATCCGGGTTCCCGGGCCATCGGGGAACGCCATTGTAGCATCCGGATGAGAACCCCGCAAGGATTCCCTGCGGCGGCTGCTTCGACCTCCGGCTCAGAATCTAAGAACAGGATGATGGCCGGACCTGGAATCTGTGCAATGACCGCCCGACAGATCAGGCCGGGATAGCCGATACCTTCCGTTTTCTCCTGAGCTCATTAGCGGTATTCCTGGCAGCGGCTGCCCTTTCGGCAGTCATCTGGACCCGGTTAAAAAGGGGGATCACCAGGTCGGAACACTTGAGGTAGATCAGTGCGATCATGTTTTCGATGTTCCGGAACCCACGCGCCATTTTGATCAAAACCTTGATCGTCGTATTCACTGCCTCGCTTTTGGCGCTGTTGGCCTGGCAGCGGATAGAATTCAGGATATTTTCCCTGTGGCGTAAGATCTTTGCTGACAGTTCTTCCATCGGGGCAAGACCGGAAGAAGCGGATTCTTCGATCCACTTATCCAGTTCTTCTTCCGCAAGTTCCGCATCCTTCATGTGCAGGATCAGCCGGAGTGTTTCCTTCAGCTGATAAGCCCTGTACAGATCAGGATACGAGTTTTCGATCAGCTTGATCTTTTCTGTCTGGTACTCTGTGCAGTTTTCGGGATTGTGCCCAAGCGCGTATCTGGATCTCTTGATATCCTTTGCCCGTGAGGCCAGCAGGTCGATCTCCTCCTGGTGCTCCGGGGAAAGAGCATCTTTCCGCGGCCGGCCCTGCTTTTTTGGAACCTCCGGTTCCTCAGGCAGCATCTCCCGGAGTTCTTTCAGCCGGGAAAGGAGCTCACGCTTACGCCGGCACGGCCTGCCAGGCTTTTTGGGGTAAGAGGCAAGCTCTTCCTCCACCGGTCTGAGCAGGCCGAGGATCTCCTGCCGCAGGGAATCCCGGGCCTCTTGTTCCCGGGCCTCCTCCTGCCGGAGCTGTTCCCTTCGGTGTTCGTACTCGCGCTTAGCCTTGCCGGCTGTGGCAGTCCTGACGAGATCGAGCTTTTCATTCGCCCATTCCGCGACATGGAAGAAATCGATACATCGGGTGGCATTCGGGAAGTACTGTTCCACACACTGGTCGATCCATTGGGCACCATCGCCGGCAATGATCTCGATCTTTGAACGTTCCTGAGACGGCAGCTCTTCGCAGAAAAGACGGAAGACTTCAAGGCCGTTGCCCTCGTGGATCCATACCGCCCGGTTGCGGTCCATGTCATACACGACCGTGATATAGGCATATCCTTTTCGATAGCTGGTCTCATCCACGCAGATCCTGTGCAGGTCGTGCATCCGGTCTGAAATGTCCGGCTCCAGACGGGAATGGGCTGCCCTGATGCAGTTGCCGACAGTGCGCCAGTTTATCTCCTCAAACTGGCAGATGCAGGTCTTTGACATCCTGCAGGCCATCCAGGCGATCTCATTATTGAAGTCTTCCGTGAACCTGCTGGTGCCGTCTGCCCAGGGGATATACTCTGTAAGTATGCCATGTTCACTGCATTCGATCCGGTTCGGCCGGTAGCAGATGTAGACCGGGACACCGTTGAGATTCGGGGCTCGCCATGAGGATTCTGTGCTGCTTTTAGTGTCATACCCGGGGCATCTCTTTCTGCAGACCGGGCAGAGTTTCTGAACTCGTGTATAAGGTCTGACATGAACGCAGATCCGGGTTTGCCTGTGGGTCTCACCATAACGGTGTATGGTAACCTCTGCCTGCTCACAATTAGTGACATGCATACGATTATGGTTGAGATTGAGAACAGATTTCAGTATACTAAGGGGCGAGGCCATTGGTGCTTCCTCCTGTCGTGAATTGTCTTCGCAAACAACCACAATAGCGGAACATCAATGGCTTTTCAATTGTTATTTTTTAGTAGGCGGGGATGAGTTACCCACCCAGACTGCAGAAGACTCCAAAATGCCCCGCCGCAGTTGTTTTTCCACGGTATTTTCGCTATATTTAATAATAGAGGTAAACTGTGTCACTCATTATTACAGAGGAGGTTTTCCATATGTATCAGGATGATTACAAGCGCTGGCT
>Ga0256405_10002576_pt1 | contig 41049 bp, 40 predicted proteins | sample RumenRJG_02DNA_FD_189096 | JGI IMG/M metagenome (GOLD analysis project Ga0256405, IMG submission 189096) | Bovine rumen microbial communities from Lethbridge, Alberta, Canada - RJG_02 | ecosystem: Host-associated > Mammals > Digestive system > Stomach > Rumen | place: Canada: Alberta... | reverse complement strand
GGGCCTGCTCTTCCGGGCTTCGGTTCTTTCGACTGCTCATAGTAATACCTCCTGTGCGGTGCCTTCATTTTACACCGCTCAGGAGGTTTACACAATTATTGGGATAGTCTCGCTGTCGGTCGACGGTAGCTTCTCCTTTTCAGAGACGAAGCTAATCAGAACATTCTGCCCTATACTGTAAAAATATGAAGCGCGCTCCTAGTCTAGCATATAGAAGGAAAGCACCGCCTCTTATTTGAAGCGGTGCTTTAGAATTAGGCTCAGAATGTATCAATCGTGACCTCTGTCGAGGCAAAATCTTTGTCTGTATAAATCTCAACTTTTGCTTTTTGTCCGGCTTTGTAGTTATCAACGCTGTAATAAGTCGTCTCAACGATTACACCGTCAGCATCAAGGAGATTGATTGTGAATTGTGTGTTCCCAAGGTCCTTGCCGGTGGTATTTTCCACGATTGCGTGATAGGTCTTGTACCCGTACTCGTTGCTTACCATCTCAAAGGTAATGCCTTTTGCCATCTGATCCAGAGCGTCTTCGAGCGCTTCACTTTCCTTGGTGATCTGGGAAGTCACCATGAAGTCGTCTAGGATGGACTGATACTTATCAGAAACGGTAAGTTCATAGTCGGAAACGAAATCCTCTAACAGTTTTGCTCTTTGGTTATATGCCTTTTCCCATTCAGTGGCATATCTCTCGAAGTCGGCATTGGCATATTTCAGGGCTTCCTGGGATTGCTTTAGCGCATTGATATAGGATAACACCTTCTCCTTTAATACGCTATCCTCAAATGTTTCGTTCTCGTACTTGGAAATTGCGTCTATCTCAGCTTGAATGTATTCTTTTCGGTGTTCGACATTGACTGTGTCTCCGTCCTCAGCGTCATATTTTTCGTTCAGGGTCCACCGAGCCTCAAGTCCCTTGCCTAGGTCCTTAATAAAGTCTTGATCCGCATAGTGGATTTCTTCTTCCTCCGATCCTCCGATCTGTGCCGTCGCTCCCTCGCAGCCCGTGGCGACAGCGATTGTCAGCATTGCGAGTAGTAGTAGCGGTATGCCTCTTTTCCAAATCCTCATGTCTCTACAATCCTCCTCAAAATTGTAATGATGCCACTCGGCAGGTACACCTACATGATACCATAATCTGACATGACTGTAAACAAAATTCCCTGCCGGGTATCTGCCAGCGGGGTATAATTTATGGTGTCCCAGGTGGGCCAACAATAACCTGCTTAAGTGGACTTTGGATATTTATGTGGTCTACTTAGGGGCGTAGCATATCATTGACGGCGACTTCACTCTTTTCAGCCAAGTTACGAAGAAGTTGTTAAGTTGGGGCACCCGTGGAAGGGGGGCACTCAGCTTGAACATTTTAGCCAGAAAAGACCTGAAATAACGTGATTTTTCTTGACGAAATGATGGAAACTGGTATAATCATTACCGTAATACTGGAAGTGTACTTCTGCAAGGAGAGGATGTACTATGCCAAATGATAAAATCACCGCTGTAGGAACAAATATCAGCGACAAAGCAACCGTGATCTGGAATGTGGCGAACCATCTGTTCGGATACTTCAAGCCGCATGAGTATGGGCTGGTGATCCTCCCCATGACTGTGATCAAGCGGTTCCATGACTGCCTCTTACCGACATGGCAGGCCGTACAAGATACCTACGCTAAGGTCAAGAATCTGGCTGTAATCGATGGCTTCCTGACAAGGGCTTCCGGGTATCAGTTCTACAACACCAGCAAGTTCACCTTCGAAAAGTTGCTGGCTGATCCGGAAAACATCGAGGCCAATTTCCGGGATTACCTGGCCGGGTTTTCTCCCAATGTCCAGGATATTTTGGCAAAGTTTGATTTTGAAAGCGTATTAAAGCGCATAATCGAGAGCGGGGCCCTCTACCTGACCATCAAAGAGTTTGCCTCCCCCAAGGGGTATCTCGGCCCGGACAAGATCAGCGCCGTGGACTGTGGGTATATCTTCGAGGACCTGGTGCGCCGGTTCTCCGAATCCTTCGGAGAGGAAGCCGGGGCCCACTTCACCAGCCGTGACATTATCTACCTCATGACGGATCTTCTGTTGTCTGACGCAGACCTGTCGGGCACAGGCAACGTCACCGTCTACGACATGACCATGGGCACCAGCCAAATGCTCTCCTGTATGGAGGAACGCATCCATGAGTTGAACGAGGACATTGAAGTCACCTGCTTCGGTCAGGAGTTCAACCCCTCCACCTTCGCCATCGCCAAGGCCGACATGATGATCCGGGGCGGCGACCCCAACAATATGCGGTTCGGCGACACGCTGTCCGATGACCAGTTCAAGGGCTACACCTTCCAATACGCCATCAGCAATCCGCCCTTCGGCATCGACTGGAAGCGGGAGCAGAAGGCTGTGGAAAAGGAAAGCGCCCTGGGCGAGCTTGGCCGCTTCGCTCCTGGCCTGCCGAAAATCTCTGACGGGCAGCAGCTGTTTGTTCTCAATGGTCTGTCCAAGCTGGCTCCCAACGGGAAAATGGCGATCATCCAGAACGGTTCCCCGCTGTTCTCCGGCGACGCAGGGAGCGGCCCCAGCAACATCCGTCAGTACATTCTGGAAAACGACTGGCTGGATGCCATCGTCCAGCTGAGCAACGACGCCTTTATGAACACCGGCATCTCAACCTATATCTGGCTCTGCTCCAAGGACAAGCCCGCCTATCGCGCCGGGAAGGTCCAGCTGATCGACGCCAGCCATTGCTTCGAGCCCCGGCGGAAGTCCATCGGCACCAAGCGCAACGACATTACTGATTACTGTCGCCAGCTGATCGTTCAGGCCTACGGCGAATTCAAGCATGACGAGGTTTACGGAGACAAGAGCGGCATCTACTGCCACAGCAAGATCTTCAACACTGAGGATTTCGGCTATTATAAGATCGTGGTGGAGCGCCCCCAGCGGGACGAGAACGGCGAGGTCGTGAAAAAGCGGGGCAAACCCGTTGCAGATACCAGCCTGAGAGACACGGAAAACGTCCCTATGACCGACGATATCGACGCATACTTCGCTCGTGAAGTGCTGCCCTATGCCCCTGACGCCTGGATCGACGAGAAGAAGACCAAGGTGGGCTATGAGATCCCCATGACCCGTTACTTCTATGAGTATCAGGCCCCTGAGCCTGTGGAGGATATTATGGCTCGCATTACCGTTCTGGAACAGGAAATCTCTGAAAGCCTTCAGACGCTGTTCCATAAGGAGGGGTGAGCTGTGGCAGAGAAGAAGAAAAATGAGATCACCATCCACTCTTCAGCGGCGGAGTACCTGACCTTTGTGGCCGCAAACGGGGACGCGCCGGAGAGCTTTGAAATCAGATATGAGGATGAGAATATCTGGCTCTCCCAGCGTATGATGGCGGAGTTGTATGGCGTATCCGTTTCGGCCATCAACCAACATATTAAAAGGATCTTCGCAGATGGAGAACTCAAAGAGGACGCAGTTATTAAGAAATACTTAATAACTGCCGCCGACGGCAAGCAGTATAATACGATCCATTACAACCTTCAGATGATCATTGCCGTTGGATTCAAGGTAAACAACCCCCGGGCCATCCAGTTCCGAAAGTGGGCCGGTCAGATCGTCAAGGACTATACCATTCAGGGCTGGGTCATGGACAAGGAGCGGCTGATCAAAGGCCACATGTTCACCGATGAATACTTCGAGCGGCAGCTCCAACAGATTCGGGAGATACGCCTGTCCGAGCGGAAGTTTTATCAAAAAGTCACCGACCTGTACGCCACAGCCTTCGACTATGACAAGGACGCGAAAACCACCAGGCTGTTTTTCCAGACCGTCCAGAACAAGATGCACTACGCGGTCCACCGCCACACGGCGGCGGAGCTGATCGTCGCCCGCGCAGACGCGGAGAAAGAGCACATGGGACTCACCACCTGGGAGAACGGGCCGGACGGAAAAATCCTGAAGGCAGACGTTGTGGTGGCCAAGAACTATCTGAGCCAGGAGGAAATGTCCTATCTGGAGCGGATCGTGACCTTGTATCTGGATTACGCGGAGCTCCAGGCTGAGCGGAAAATCCCCATGACCATGGAGGATTGGGCCCGGAGGTTGGACGGTTTTCTGGAGTTCAACGGGAATGAAATCCTGACCGGACCGGGCAAGATCAGCGCAGAGCAAGCAAAGCTGCACGCGGAAACGGAATATGAAAAATACAGGATCGTGCAGGACCGCTTGTTTGAGAGCGACTTCGACCGATTCCTCCTGGAAATGGAGGCAAAGCCGGAGAACAGGCAGGAGGGGTGAGAGATGGCCAGGGAAATGAAGTATTCTGGGGTGGAGTGGATTGGGAATATCCCTGCTTCATGGAAAATGAGTAGACTGTTATGGTGCCTCAAAGAAATAAAGGAAAAGAACAATCCCATTAAAACTACAAATGTTCTATCCTTAACAAACAAACTAGGTGTTGTGCCTTATGAAGAAAAAGGCAATCAAGGAAATAAGGCAAAAGAAGATTATTCTCAATATGGATTAGCATTTGAAAACACCTTAGTTATCAATAGTATGAATGTTTTGATTGGATCTGTGGGTATTTCAAAGTACTATGGGTGTGTAAGCCCTGTATATTATGTGTTTAAAAGCACAGAAAATGCAGATTTGAGGTATATTAATTACATTTTTCAAAATACAGGGTTCCAAAAGGAATTGAGAAAATATGCAAATGGAATTCTTGAAATCAGATTGAGGATTTCATCGCATGACATGCTACGAAGAGTGATTCCGCTTCCCTCATATGATGAGCAAAAACACATCTCTGATTACCTCGACACCCAATGCGCCCGCATCGACGCAGTCATCGAGAAAACCCGAGCGTCCATTGAGGAATACAAGAAGTTGAAACAGGCGGTCATTACCCAGGCTGTGACCAAGGGGATTCGGCCTGGGAGGGAGATGAAGGATAGCGGGGTTGAGTGGATTGGTGATGCCCCAAATGCTTGGACAATCCTTTCTTTGAAATACCTTTGCTCTATGCAAGCTGGCAAGAATCTTGTTTCTGAACAAATCTCTGAATCGGGAGAATTCCCAGTATATGGTGGCAATGGTCTACGTGGCTATTTTATTGATTATAATTGCGAGGGTAAATATCTTCTTGTCGGTCGCCAAGGGGCTCTGTGTGGAAACGTTCATAGAGTGGAAGGCCAGTTTTGGGCGACTGAGCATGCAGTCATAACTAAGAATTCAGATTTGTGTGATATGGATTATCTGTACTATCTACTGATAGGAATGAATCTAAACCAATATGTTTCATCAACTGCTGCACAGCCTGGATTGGCAGTATCAACAATACAAAACGTTAGAACATGCTTGCCCCCACTGCGCGAGCAGAAAGAAATTGCCTCTTATCTGGACAACAAGATTGATGAGATTCAGATGCTAACTGAGAAAAAAGAATCATTTCTTATGGAGTTAAATACCTATAAAAAATCGATTATCTTTGAATACGTCACCGGAAAGAAGGAGGTGCATTAGATGTTCCCGACATTTAACGGAAAGCCTCCCCTTGATTGTTCAGAGGATGATTTACAAGTGATTGTAAACAATCCAGACCACAGCGAGAATGAACACATAGATTATAAGTCTGAGTATAAAATCGGGAAAATCCCAAAAGATAAAGCGGATATATTGAATGAAGAAAAGGACAAGCTCAGAAATGATATTTGTGCATTTGCAAATGCAGACGGTGGTTACATCATCTATGGAATCAAGGAAGGAGAAAATCATATTCCTTGTTCGATAGACGGCATTGATATTCCGAATGGTGACCTAGATGGTTTTGAACGTGGTATCCGTGATTTATTGCAAGTGATTAAACCAAGAATACCTAACATTTCCTTAAAGTTTATAAAGCTTAAGAACGAAAAATATGTTGTTGTAATTCTTGTAAAGCATGATTATTTCGCGCCCTATCTATATGTAGTCAATGACAATAATTACCGCGCATATAAACGATATGGGAATGGGAATCGTACAATGTCATATTCAGAACTCAAAAACATGTTCACTCAATCAATTACGCTCGAAAAGGAAGTTGAGGCATTTCGTACTGAGCGAACAGACTTTTTTAGAGCGGAATTGCGAGAAAGAGGAGAATCATCTGGCAGGTTCTTTCTGTTTCACATTATCCCTGATACTTTTTTGGATTCGAATTATGATAAGCCGATGTTCATCATTGAACAGAGAAAAGGCCATCTTGCTGAGATGTTTAGCCCCTATTCATGTAGAACATACTCTGTTCCAATAGTTGAAGGACTAAGATACTATGATAACCATACAAGCAATGAGTGCAGAATCTTTAATAATGGTATAATTGAAGTTTACTCACTTATAGATGAGTATCTTTCCGTAATAAGAGATTTGGGAAATGGAAGGCCGGACGCTAATTGTATCATTTTAGCTTGGAAGAATCTAATAAATCATTTGGAAATTACCATTCGTTCATATTTTCGCAACATGATGAGCATTATCGATACGAGTCGCCTTTTCGTTTGCCTTTCCATTATTGGTTGTCGTGGTATTAAAACTCAGGGATTAGATTATTATAATCGAAAGTGCATTATAGATCGAAATGTTCTTCTTTGCGATCCAGTAGCGTTTAACGATATTGCTAATGAAAGTTTGCGAAAAACGGATACCCTACGCTTTAGGTTAGCAACCCTTCTGTCAATCGGTGTACATGATGATGATATACTTGATGACACAATCTACCAATTATATGGTGATGTATAAGTTGTGTAGGAAATCGGGTAGTTACTGAGTAGCATATGATTAAAAATTTGATGCTGTGAAGAAGGTGGTTTCTGCGTGACGCTTTTTGATCTTGCAGTTCTTCTCGGAAGTTCAGAAAGAGATTTTGAGCTGGACAGTAAATTCAATTCTGTTCTTGATGGAATACAACAGCTTCCAATTCTTCTTGATTCGTTCTTTGGATTTGCTCAATCTTTCTTCGAGGTGCTGACCCGAATTGATTTCAGTGCAATTGATCAACTCCCTGATACCGTCAGACAATCTGCTGAAAAATGGGGATCATTCGGGTGGATTCCGCTCCTTCCGACCTATACAATTTACGACTTCATCAAAGCATTGCATCCCCCAACTTCCCAGGAAGAAACTGATGCAATAATGCTTAGCTATTTTGAAGAAAACTCAACTAATCAGCTATTTGCTGAAATACGAGATTACATTGATAAAAATGGTCAAAACCTAACAACTTGGAATGAAGCAGAAGCTTGTTACAACAACGGGCTATACACCTCTTGTGCGTTAGACATTTTTGCCTTGATTGATAGTACTTTTGTAATAGGCCAGACTATTCCAAAAGGGAAAAAACAACGTAATCTGTCTGGAAGTGCAGTTAAACGATTGTTTGAGAAGGAAGAGATGTGTTCTTATGTTGCAAGTGCTATTGCTACTAAGGAGATAATCATTTCTATGTTTCAAAGAGGGCAAGACTTTTCTATTCCAGAAAACGGTATTAAAAGAAATTTTCTTAGTCACGGGATGAATCGCTATATTCCTGATAAAACTGACTGCTTAAAACTATTTGTTCTTTTGTATAATGTCCAATTGTTATTTTATAGCGAGATTTTTCACTGGGAAGGAGATGAGATTACATGAGCATCGACGCCACTAATGAAAAACGCTTTGAATCCGACATCGCGGACTTCCTCCTGTCTCCCTCCGGCGGCTACACCTGGAACGGCGATATTTACGACCCCGCCCTGGGGCTGTTCACGGACACCCTCATTCGCTTCGTGAAGAAGACCCAGCCCAAGGAGTGGGCCAGGTTCGAGAACGCCAACAAGATCGACACCGTAAGGAAGTTCTGCGTTGCTTTCAACAACGCCTGTGATATGCGCGGCCTGCTGGACGTTCTGCGCCACGGCTTCAAGCATCGGGGCATCACCTTCCGTGTCTGCTATTTCAAGCCGGAATCCTCTCTGAACAAGACGGCTGCCGAGCAGTATGCCGCCAACGAGATCACCTGCAACCGGCAGTGGTTCTACTCTCCGACGAATCACAACAGCGTGGATATGGTGCTGGCCGTCAACGGCATTCCCGTTTTTGCCTTAGAGCTGAAGAATCAATACACCGGCCAGACCGTGGACAATGCCAAGCGTCAGTGGATGTACGACCGGGATCCCAGAGAGATCTGCTTCCAGTTCAACAAGAGGATTCTGGGCTACTTTGCCGTGGACCACACCGAAGTCTGGATGACTACGCAGCTGAGAGGCAAGGATACCTACTTCCTGCCCTTCAACCAAGGCAGCAACGGCGCAGGCAAAGACGGCGGCGCTGGGAATCCTCCGAATCCCAACGGCTATCCCACGTCCTATCTCTGGGAGGAAGTGTTCCGGAAGGACAGCATGATGGACATTCTTCAGAAGTTCATCAACCTTCAGGTTTCCGAAGAGAAGAAGCGAATGAAGGATGGGACAGAGAAAACGGTCACAAAAAAGGTTCTGATCTTCCCTCGTTACCATCAGCTGGATGTGGTGCGCAAGATGATCGCCCATGTCAGGGAACATGGCGCAGGGCACAACTATCTGATCCAGCATTCTGCTGGTTCGGGCAAGTCCAATTCCATCGCCTGGACTGCCTATCGGCTTGCCTCCCTCCACGACGATGAGAACAGAGCGATTTTTTCCAGCGTCATCGTGGTAACGGACAGAACCGTTCTCGACGCACAGCTCCAGGAGACGATCTCCGGCTTTGACCACACCATCGGAGCGGTGGAGACCATCGGAGAGGATAAGAACAGCCGAGACCTGAGGGACGCCATCAATTCCGGCGTTCGCATCATTGTGACCACCCTGCAGAAGTTCCCTGTGATCTATCAGGAGGTGGACGCGGCCAATGGCAGGAACTACGCGGTCATCGTGGATGAGGCCCATTCTTCCCAGACCGGCTCGTCGGCCATGAAGCTGAAAGCTGCCCTGGCCGATACGGAGGACGCCCTGAGAGAGTATGCGTTTATCGAGGGCAAAGCCGAGGAGGAAGTTGATCCCGAGGACAAGCTGGTCCAGGAGATGATCACTCACGGCAAGCACAGGAACCTGAGCTTCTTCGCCTTCACTGCCACTCCCAAGGGAACCACCCTGGAGCAGTTCGGAGAAGAATATGAGGACGGCAGCTTCCATCCTTTCCATATCTACTCCATGCGTCAGGCCATTGAAGAAGGGTTCATCCTGGATGTGCTCCAGAACTATATGACCTATGACACCTGCTTCCAGATCGCCAAGACGATTGAAGAGAATCCGGACGTCCCCGGCAGCAGAGCGGCAAAGGTCATTCGGAAGTTCGAGGAGCTGCATCCCTATAATATCTCCCAGAAGGCACAGATCATCGTGGAGACCTTCCTGGGCACTACCCGGCACAAGATCGGCGGCAAAGGCAAGATGATGGTGGTAACGTCATCCCGCCTGGCGGCGGTGCGATACTTCCACGAGGTCAAACGCTATATCAAAGAGATGGGATATGACGACGATATCGGAGTTCTGGTCGCGTTTTCCGGCGCGGTGCAGGACGGAGCAGTGGAGTACACAGAACCAAAGCTGAATGTCCGAAAAGACGGCAGCCATATCGGAGAGGCGCAGACAAAGGCGGAGTTCCGGGAGAACTTCCATATTCTGATCGTTGCGGAGAAGTATCAGACTGGATTCGATGAGCCGCTGCTCCATACCATGATCGTGGATAAGAAGCTGCGGGGTGTAAAAGCGGTGCAGACGCTCTCCCGTCTAAATCGGACCTGTCAAGGGAAAAACGACACCTTCATCCTGGACTTCATCAATACCGTTGAGGACATCCAGGACGCATTCCAGCCCTTCTACCAGGAGACGACCCTTTCCCGTGAGGTAAATACGGATCTACTCTACCAGGTGCAGCATGATCTGCGAGGCTACGGAATCTATTCGGATGATGATATTGAGGCGTTCTCAAAGGAATACTTTAAGCCAGGGAAGCAGGACGCCAAGGCGATGGGCCGCATGACGAGCGTGTTGAAGCCAGTGGCCGACCGCTACAACAGCAAGAGCAACGATGAGCGGTACAAGTTCAGAAGACAGTGCCGCAGCCTGATCAAGTGGTACGGTTATGTTTCTCAGGTATCCAGGATGTTTGATACGGACCTTCATAAGGAGTATGTCTTCCTCAGTTATCTGATCAGCCTGCTCCCTCAGCAGCAGACGGAAATAATCGATCTGGAGGGAAAGCTCCAGTTGGAATACTACAAGCTGGAAAAAACCTTCGATGGTGCCATTGATCTTCAAAAGGAACCCGGTGTTTTTGAGCCTGCCGGATCAAAGGCCGTTGCGAAGCCCGAGGAAAAGTCTCCCTTGGATGAGATTATAGAAAAGATCAACGAGCAGTACAAAGGGAACTTTACAGAAGCGGACAAGGTTCTGATCACGGCCTTGCATACCAGGCTGATGAGCAATCAAAAGCTGGTTTCCGTTGCTCAAAGCAGCGACCCTCAGATTTTCACCGAAAGCATATTCCCAAAGGCCTTTGGGGATGCCGCACAGGACAGCTATATGGAGGCCCAGGAAACCTACGAGTCTCTCTTTGCGGACCAGGCAAAGTATAACGTTATCATGAAAGCGCTGGCGGATGTGGTGTATCGTGACAGCAGAAGAGCAAAGGACACGCAGGCAACCGTATGATCGGCAGCGAAGCACAGTAGAAAGAGGGTGTTATTATGGCTCGGCCCAAAAAGGACAATGTGAAGTTTTCGACCGTGATGGATCGAACGCTTCTGGAGAGATTGAAAGAGTATTCTAATGAGACAGGGTTGCCTATTAACGTAGTGATTGGCAAAGCGTTAAAAGAGTATTTTGAAGCTTTAGAGGAAAGGGTGTAGAAAAGGTGTCAAAATTAGGGATAGAGCAAAAGACCGTCCGACAACTGCTGGGCGATAATAAAGCTGATTTCTTGATTCCGGATTATCAACGTCCATACGCATGGGAAGAGAAGGAGTGCCAGACCCTTTGGGATGATATTTTTACATTTGCATTCCCGGAAAACGATTGTGATAAGTTTGACCGTCATAACGATGAATACTTCTTGGGTCCCATTGTGACCTTCCTGAACGAAGACAAGCGACAGGAAGTCATTGATGGTCAACAACGCCTGACCACGCTGATGCTTCTTCTCCGTGCCTTCCATGCGAGATATGGAAAGATGAAGGACGAGCTCTCTGAAAAGACTCGCAAGAATATAGAGCAGTGTATTTGGAAAACAGATGAGTTCGATAATCCTGATATGGATTCTCTAAAGCTCGAATCTGAGGTGGCGACTGACGAAGCCAAGCAAGAGTTGAAGGATATTCTGAAGAGCGGCATTGCTACCGATAGCCAGAAAAGCCAATATGCTCAGAACTATCGTTTCTTCGAGAAGAAAATCAACACCTTCCTAGAGGAGTATCCGAGTTACTTTGCACATCTGCCCACACGACTTTTGAATAACTGTATACTGCTACCCATTGAAGCTGAGTCTCAGGATACTGCTTTGCGTATCTTTTCGACCTTAAACGACAGAGGAAAGCCTCTTTCCGATTCGGATATCTTCAAAGCTCAGTTTTATAAATACTATAGTAAGCAGGGAAAGAAGAAACAGTTCATTGAGAGGTGGAAGCAATTAGAGGAACTGTGCGGAAAAATCTATCATCCAATTACGGGAACCCCCATGGATGAGGCCTTTACACGGTATATGTATTATGAGCGTGCAAAGATGGGACTGAAATCATCTACCACAGAAGCCCTGCGGAAGTTTTATGAACGAAATTCGTATGCCCTTCTAAAGAACGAAGAAACTTTCGACAATATTATCGATTTGACCAATTTCTGGAATGATGTGGAGCTTCAGAATATGGACCGGTTTTCTGAAGAGTGCCTCAGACGGTTATTCGTCTTGAACTATGCTCCGAATGGGATGTGGGCATATATCGTTTCTGTTTATTATCTGGCAAAGCGGGACAGCAAAGGTAATTTAGATGACGATGATTTCTGTGCTTTCCTGCATAAAATTACCGCCTTTATTTGGGCGTACGCCGTCACGAACCCAGGTGTGAATGCACTTCGTACGCCGATATATGCCGAGATGGTGAACATTGTAAACGGCGATCCTGTCGTATTCAACGGATACCGGTTCGAGGTTCAATCCGTCACGAACGCATTCAACAACTATGTATTCAGCAACAACAGAGCTATAACAAGATCTATGTTGACATGGTGGGCTTTTCAGATCGAGGGGCAAGAGCTGTTGCCTCTCGAGAGCCGTTTGGATATTGAGCACATTTATTCTCGGAACAGGCAAGCCAAAGAAAAATCGCTCTCTAATGCAAGGAACTTAGAGGCTTTGGGCAATAAGGCTCTATTAGAGAAGCGAATTAATATCAGCGCCTCGGATTACCGTTTTTCAGACAAGATAAAGTATTATCAAGGTTACTTGAATCAGAGAAAGCAGCTGAAAGAGGGGACGAAGATTAAAGAGCTTAAGAATCTTGCTGTATCCATGACAGATTTCCGGGAAGAAGACATTGTTCAGAGAAGCTCAAAGATCATATTTGCTTTTACAGAATATATGCAGAAAAATGGTTTGATGGAAAATGCGATGGTACTATTAAGTTGATAATCGAACGTCTGACAGGATTAAAATAGAACACCGAGCAAGACAAAAGGATCTATTCTGTAAAGGGACAGGTCCTTTTTTGTTGCCCGGAAGCCGCAGAACACGTTCAGTCGCAAGGCCGGAAAATGGATATATCCCCAGTTTCCACCTAGGCTCAGAACGGGAAAAATCGCCCAGAATCGCCCCGAGAATGCGCACTCGGAACGGCTCTGGGCGTTTCTGCATTCCAGGGAACAACCGCCGGCCGGAGGCCTACGGCCGAGAACCTACAGCGTAAAAGGAGGACGTATCAATGTATCACAACAGCAACGAAAGTCAGCAAGAGGTCCAGCTGGAGATCATCCGGGCCAGTGAGATCATACCCAGGGAAATCGAATGGCTCTGGTATCCCTATATCCCCTTCGGTAAGGTCACCTTGCTTCAGGGTGATCCCGGTGATGGCAAGAGTAAGCTGCTACTCGCCATCGCAGCGATCCTGTCCAGAGGAAGGCCTCTGCCGTTCACCGATGAAGAGGATGCCCATGCTCCCATGACCGTGATTTATCAGACCACCGAGGATGATGCGGACGACACGGTTGTCCCCCGCTTTATGGCCTCAGATGGAGACAGAGATCGGCTGATCTTCATCAGCGAGGACAAGAAAAGCCTGACCTTCGGGGACAATCGTATCCGGGATGCCATCGTGAAGTATGGGGCGAAGCTCTTGATCCTCGACCCTCTCAGCTCGTATATCGGAGATGGGTGTGCCCTCAATGCGGCCAACGAAACCAGAGCGGCATTCAATCACTTGATCTCAGTTGCGAGGGAGACAGGCTGTGCCATTGTCATCATCGCTCACATGAACAAGCTCCGGGAAACATCGCCGCTGTATCGCACCTCCGGCTCCATTGACATCGCTGGCGCTGCACGCAGTATTCTCGCGGTGGCCAGAACGGGAAACAAGGAAAGCCCCAATGAGCGGGTTATGGTTCAGGTGAAGTCAAACCTTGCTCCCACCGGCTCAGCCATTCTTTTTGAGGTGGACGAGAAAGGGGTCACCTTCCTGGAAGAAGTGGAACTGTCCGCAGAGCAAGCCCTGGCTTCGCGAGGGCCTAAAATCGGCAGGCCCACTGTGAAGGTAGATGCAGCGACCGATTATATTACAGAGTTGCTGAAGGCCGGTCGTATGCTTGCTACAGAGTGCGAAGCAAAGCTGGAAGAAGCCGGCTTCAAGAAATCAACGATCAAGAAAGCAAAGAAAAATGCCGGCGTCCAGTCTGACAAGGTTGGCTTCGTTTGGTACTGGACGCTGCCATCAGAGGGAGCGCCGGGCCAGGAAGGAGACGAGACGCATGATCCAGCTGAAGATTGATCCAGAGTTCCGGGATATGATCCCGCCGCTGACGGGCGAGGAGTTCGAGCAGCTACAGGAAAACATCCTGGAGGACGGTGAGGTGTACGAACCCATTATCACATGGAACAGTACTATCGTTGACGGGCACAACCGATGGAAGATCATCTGCGACCATTGGGACCGACTCAAGGATAGATTCCGCATCCGGGAAGTGGACTTTCCGGACAAATGGGCAGCTTTCGACTGGATGTACCGAAAACAGCTTGGACGCCGCAACCTCACCGAAGCACAGCGAACGTATATGATCGGCAAGCTCTATGAAGCCAGGAAGAACACAGAGGCATTCAAGGGGAATCAGCATACGGAACGTGGTGCTGGCCAATCTGACCAGCACCAAAACAGCCACAAGGAACGAGACGAAACGGCTGGAGCCATTGGCAAAGAATTTGGCGTAGGCAGAAGAACGGTCCGGAGAGCCAGCGAGTTTGCCAAGGGAGTGGATATGCTGAAAGCCATTTCCACCGATGCCGCAGAGAAGGTTCTCAAGGGCGAAGCTGATGTCACAAAAGCGGATATTCGGGACATTCAAAACCTTGCCCCAGATTCCGTTGAAGAACTCGCAAAAGCCATTGCGTACCACACGCCGATTCCCAGGGAGAGGTTAAAGCGGAATCTTAAGCCTGGCCGGTATACAGCAGAGGAACTCGAGGATATTTCTAAGACGGATGCAATAATCGACGAAATGTATGATACCTCAGCGATGCCGGAATACACGTTAGATCTTTTGATAGAGGATATTCAAGTCAATGCGGAGGAGTTCCTCTTTCAGCTCAAAATGACGCTGAAAGAGCGCAGAGCACTAGTGACCGACGAGAGTAAAATGCGCATTATTGATGCGATCCATCATAATGTAACAGAAGAAGCGGAAAGGGTTGCTAAAGCAATAGAAGACGGCACGTTCCAGGGGCCGGAACTAAGCTGTTGAACGCATCGTGCAGGGAGGTCAAGGGGGGAACGCCCTGCCCACGACATCTTTGCAGCGAAGCTGAAAGTGTCATAGTGGGTTACACAGATCCTTCGGGATCTTGTGTAACCCGCTTCGCGTGACCAGGGAGAAAGGAGGTTTCGATGGCAAATGAAAAAGCTGATATGAGCTTCGCCCGTGTGAAAACCTATACAGCGAGCAAAATCGGTTCGGCAGAGCGACACAACGAAAGGAAGAACAGCGACTACGGCAACGTCAATGTTGATCCTGAGCGAATCCCGATGAACGTCCATTTTAAGGACCCTGGGGACAAGTCCTATATGGATATGCTCAGGGAAATGGAAGCCGCTGGCATGGTCTCCCGACGAGGACTGCGGGCTGATGCGTTCCTATTCGATGAAATGATCTTCGATGTGAACACCATGTACTTTGAACAGCGTGGCGGATTTGAGTACGCAAGAGAGTTCTATGCGGAAGCGTATCGCTTTGGCTGTAAAAAGTATGGAGAGGAAAACATCATCTCTGCGGTGATGCACGCCGATGAGATCAATAAGGCTGCTAGTGAAGAGCTGGGCCACCCGGTTTATCACTACCATATGCACCTGGTAGCCTTGCCTGTAGTGGAGAAAAAGATTCTTTGGAGCAAACGCTGTAAAGACCCCAATCTGGTTGGGACTGTCAAGGCGGTGATCCACCAAATCAGTCATTCCAAGAAGTGGGAGTCCAGAGAGCCACTTTTGGATGAGAACGGGGCACCGGTTCTGCGTAAGAACGGAAAGCCGAAGTTCCGGCCATCCTACAGCATTTTGCAGGACGAATTCTTCCAGCACATGACGGAACACGGCTTTACCGGCTTTGTTCGTGGCAAGGAGGGCAGCACAGCGGAGCATTTGACATCCCTTCAGTATCAGATCGAACAGGACAAGGCCAGACTCGCGCAGATCAATGAGAATATCCAGGCCGCCGAGATTCGCTACGAACCGGCCAAGGAAGCCCATAAGACCTATAAGGAGATTGAAGATGCCGGGAAGAGAAATCCTCTTACCGGCAAATATTCTGTCTCCAAGGATGACTACGAAACGCTGACGGCACTGGCCAAGGAAGGAATCACCAGCAGGGGAAAAATCGATCAGCTCCAGAACAGTGTGACCTACTACCAGGAACGAGCCTATCGATACAGCACCGCCTTGAATCGGCTCCAGGAAAAGTATGACCGACTGGCAGAGGTTTGCAAACCGTTTCTGGACGCACTGGAGCACTTCCCGGAGATCGTTCACAAGTTCGTGGATTTGGTAAAAAGACTGTTCGCAGAGAAAGCCGCCAGGGAAAATGCCGAACGCGAAAGAATGAGGCACGAACGGGAGAAAACCCAGATGGAGCGACAGAGCAGACGGAATAAATATGAGGACTGGGACCGGTGATACCTTCGACGGGTGCGTCAACTTTATAACCTAATCAACACAAGGCTGCGCTACCGGCCATACGGGCAGAAAGGAATCTACAATGGAAAGAAACATTACCTGTACTGTAATCAAGACACTGGCTGTGCTGAAAGAAAAGGGTGGCTATACGAAAGAGCTGCGTATCGTGGCGTGGAACAATGGTGATCCCAAGCTGGATCTTCATGAGTGGAGGCCTGACGGACGGTGCGGCAAAGGGGTGACTCTCACAGATGAAGAGGGACGCCTTCTGCTCGATGGGCTGAAAGCATATTTCGATGGGAAGTGACTGCAATATGGAGGAGAACAAGGAAAACGTGTATACGGAGAAGGTCGGAAAGCAGACTTTTATTGTCAATTTGAGGTCTGCAGAAGATGCGAAGCTGACCCATGAAGAACTCGTGAAACGCTTGATATACAAGGCTTCCAGCCATCTTAAGGCTGATAATACTTGAGCGCTTTTTCTTCTCAAAGCCCGATTTTATAAGAGTGTATCCAAAATCTGTGCTTGACAGGCATAGCCCAAGGGCGAACTGCTGCGCGATACGGGTGGGCTATTGAAAGCTCAGGGATATGACATCAAAGTGATCGACCTCATCAACATGGAGAAAAGCCATTGCTATAACCCTTTTATGTACCTGCGAAACGACAACGACATTCAGCGCCTTGTGACCAACCTCTTTAAGAACACCACGCCCAAGGGCAGCCAGAGCCAGGACCCGTTCTGGGACCAGGCTGCAACTATGCTCCTTTTGGCGCTGGTGTTCTATCTGCATTATGAGGCCCCGGAGGATGAACAAAACTTCCCCATGGTCATGGAAATGATCCGAGCTGGAGATGTCAAAGAGGACAATGAGAACTATGTTTCCGTCCTTGATAAGCTCTTTCAGCGGTTGGAAATGAAGAACCCGGAGCATATTGCTTTGAAGTATTACAAGAGCTACCACTCCGGCAGCGGCAAAACTTTGAAATCCATCCAGATCACCCTGATCTCCCGACTGGAGAAGTTCAATCTGGATTCTCTGGCCAGCATCACCCAGAACGATGAAATGGAGCTGTGGAGCCTGGGAGAAAAGAAAACGGCGATCTATGCCGTGATCCCGGACAATGACAGCTCGTTCAATTTCATCGTGGGCATGCTGTACACGCAGTTATTCCAGCAGCTATATTATCAGGCCGATGTGATGCACGGCGGCAGGCTCCCGGTCCATGTCCACTTTGTCATGGATGAGTTTGCTAACGTCGCCCTGCCAGACGAGTTTGATAAACTCCTGGCCACCATGCGAAGCCGGGAGATCTCTGTAAGCATCATCATCCAGAACCTGGCCCAGCTCAAGGCCCTGTTTGAAAAGCAGTGGGAAAGTATCGTGGGCAACTGTGATGAATTTATCTACCTGGGCGGCAACGAGCAGAGCACCCACGAATATGTCTCCAAGCTGCTGGGCAAGGAGACCATCGACATGAACACCTACGGTCAGTCCCGGGGCAGGAACGGGAACTACTCCGTAAACTGGCAGCTTACTGGTCGAGAACTGATGACCCCAGATGAAGTGCGTATGCTGGACAACCAGTACGCACTTCTTTTTATTCGCGGGGAACGCCCCGTGCGGGACCTGAAATATGACATTCTAAAGCACCCCAACGTAGCCCTGACTACCGATGGCGGTGCGGCTCCCTATGAGCATGGCGTAGACACACGCAGTATCGCTGCGATCTCCATCGATCCCCAGCTTCTAAAGGAAGCTGTTGATATAGAGGAACCTGTCCACCGTTACGAGCTTCTTGCCAGCGAGGAGCTGGAAGAAAAAATCCAAATCATGGAGGGAAAACGCAATGAAGAAAAGAAAACGCAAGCATAAACCCTATGTCCCCGACCGGGTCAGGAAAGGCTTTTCCTGGTACGCCGCTTCGATTTGCGCCCTTGCGGTCGTAGGCGGCACCGCCCTGACCGCCCAGGCCGCCGGGGACCCTCTGGCCGTAGTGAACAACCTGTCCACATTCATCTTCGGCCTGATCCGGGCTGTGGGTATCATCCTGCTGGGCTGGGGCATTGTCCAGGTGGGCCTGTCCCTCCAGAGTCACGACCCGTCCCAACGGTCCAACGGATTCCTGACCCTGGCCGGCGGCATTGTGATCACCTTCGCCAAGGAGATCCTGGACCTGATTGTGGGGTGAGATACAAACGCCACCACAATAAAATTCTCATTTTTTGTTTGCTATATTGTGGTATACTTTCTGCATAAGCGAGGTGATTTGTCGATGACCAGCCAAGAATTAAACCGGTGTGTCATTGCGATGAAAACCGCAGACGCGATCAATGCGATTGATGGTGATCCGGTATCCGCCTACGCGAAAAAGCTCTCTGCAAGTTGGGCTCGGGGTGAATTGACCGATGAGCAGATGAAGGCGGCATTAATTGCTTATCATAGGCGAATTGCGGAGCAGGCAAGACACAACGCCGAAGAATGAATGCAAAAGTAAAACATTCGATTGCTTTTCTGCTGTCTTTGTGCTATTATTTCATCAGAAGGAGGTGTCAGCCATGGCAAATGCCCTTGTGAAAGACACGAATTTCAACATGAGGATGAACCGGCAAAAGAAATCCGAATTGGAAACATTGTTTGCCCGACTTGGAATGACCTTGCCTGAGGCTGTCAATATCTTTTTTGAAAACTCGCTGCTGGTGGGCGGCCTTCCTTTTGATGTTCGTCTGCCTCGGTACAATCGGGAGACCGAAGCCGCGATGCAGGAAGCGAGAGATATTATGGAAGGAAGGATCTCCGCGAAATCTTACGGTTCCGCCCAGGAACTTTTTGATGCGTTGGATGCAGAATGATGCTTACGCTGAAAACGACTGCAAAGTTCAAAAGGGACTATAAACGAATGAAGAAGCAGGGAAAGGATATGAGCCTCCTGCAATTCGTGATTGACGAGCTTTTGGCGGAACGCGTCTTGGACGAAAAATACAGGGACCACGCCTTGGTTGGGAACTATGCAGGCTTTCGGGAATGTCACATCCAACCGGACTGGCTCCTCTTGTATGCGGTAGATCACGGTCAGCTCATCCTCACTGCATTAAGGACCGGAACACACAGCGATCTGTTTGACGAGTAGCCATCAATTTAATAGAGTGTAAAAGAGGCGCGGACAGCGATGTTCGCGCCTCTTTTGCGTAAAGGGGGTGTGTCAATGTCTGATAATTGGGTCGTTCAGAACCTCCAAAACTCTTTGGACGTCTGGAACGGCAAGCTGTCCGAGATATGGCAGCTCATCACACAATCCCCGCAGTCCTTCCGGGGCGGCGCGATCTGGAATGTGGTGGTCAACATCCACGGCGGGTTGCAGGCCATCGGCTATGCGATGCTGGTCCTGTTTTTCGTCGTGGGCGTTATGAAAACCTGCGGCAGCTTTGCGGAACTGAAAAAGCCGGAACACGCCGTCAAGCTGTTCGTGCGTTTCGCCCTGGCCAAAGGAGTCATCACCTACGGCATGGAGCTGATGCTGGCTCTGATCGAGATCGTCCAGGGCGTGATCTCCACCATCATGCGAAGCGGGGGCTTTGGTCAGCCGAACGCGACGACCCTGCCAAGTGAGATCGTGAAAGCCATTGAGGACTGCGGATTTTTCGAGAGCATCCCGTTGTGGGCCGTGACGCTGATCGGCGGCCTGTTCATCTGGGTGCTCTCTTTTGTTATGATCCTGAGCGTCTACGGACGCTTTTTCAAGTTGTATATGTACACCGCTATCGCGCCCATTCCACTATCCACATTTGCTGGCGAGCCCACCCAGAACGTGGGCAGGAGTTTCCTGAAAAGCTATGCGGCAGTGTGTCTGGAGGGTGCGATCATCGTTTTGGCCTGTATCATCTTTTCCGTGTTCGCCAGTTCACCGCCGACGGTTGCCACAGGCGCTGCGGCGGCCACCATGGTCTGGAAGTATATCGGAGAACTTGTGTTCAATATGCTCATCCTGGTTGGCGCTGTGAAAATGGCGGACCGCATCGTGCGGGAGATGATGGGCCTGTGATCGGAGGGATTATGTTTGGAAGTCAAAATCAACCGAGAGATTCGCAACTACACCGAATCCATGTTCTTTGGACTGTCCATGCGGCAGTTCATTTTTTCTGCCCTGGCCGCCGGCGTCGCCGTGATGTTGTATTTCGTGCTGAAACCCATCGTTGGCATGGAGACCGTCTCCTGGGTCTGCATCCTGGGAGCTGCCCCCTTTGCCGCCATGGGATTCATCACCTACCACGGCATGACGGCGGAGCAGTTTCTCCTGACCTGGTTCAGGTCTGAGATTCTGGAGCCCAAAGAACTGCGATTCGAGCCGACAAACCTCTACTACGAAGCCCTTCGGGAGACGATCGAACGGCATCAAAAGGAGGCGCTGAAGTGTTATGATGAGAACGTTGCGTCGAGTTCTTAAACTCGACAGGGAACGCTACAAGGTGCCCCGCAAGGTCCAGGAGATCATTCCGGTCAAGCGCATCTGGAATGACGGGATCTTCCTTGCGGGGAATACCTTTACCAAGATGTACCGATTCACCGACATCAACTATCTTGTGGCCAGCCGAGAGGACAAGGAGACCATGTTCCTGGCATACTCCGAGCTGCTGAACAGCCTGGACAGCGGAGCCACCACCAAGATCACCATCAACAACCACCGTATCAATAAACGGGATTTTGAAGACGCGATCCTTATGCCTCTGCGGGACGATGACCTGGATGAGTACCGCAAGGAGTACAATCAGATGCTCCTGGACAAGGCCATGGGGAGCAACGGCATTTCTCAGGAGAAGTATATCACCGTTTCCGTACAGAAAAAGGATGTGGAGGAGGCCCGTGCCTACTTCGCCAGGACGGGCGCGGACCTGGCTGCCCACTTCTCCGCTTTGGGGGCCAAGTGTGTGGAACTGAACGCTACGGAGCGGCTGCAGGTCCTCCATGATTTCTACCGTGCCGGTGAGGAGAGCGGCTTCTCTTTCAACGCCAGGGCGATGGCACGGAAAGGGCACAGCTTCAAGGATTATATCTGTCCGGATTCTGTGGAGAAGCACAGCGACTATTTGAAGCTAGGCGAGAAATATTGCCGGGTCATTTTCCTCAAGGACTATGCCTCCTATATCAAGGACACCATGGTCTCCGAGCTCACCGACCTGAACCGGAACATGATGCTCTCCATTGACGTGATCCCCATCCCCACCGACGAGGCAGTCCGGGAAGTGGAGAGCCGTCTGCTGGGCGTGGAGACCAACATCACCAACTGGCAGCGGCGGCAGAATAAGAACAACAACTTTTCCGCTATGGTCCCCTATGACATGGAGCTCCAGAGGAAGGAGAGCAAAGAGTTCTTGGATGACCTGACCACCCGCGACCAGCGGATGATGTTTGCGGTCATCACCATGGTCCACATGGCGGATACCAAGGAACAGTTGGATGCAGACACCGAGGCCATTCTCGCCACAGCACGGAAGCACATGTGCCAGATGGCGACGCTGAAATATCAGCAGCTGGATGGTCTGAAGACCGTGCTGCCCATCGGAGTGCGGAAGATTAACACCTTCCGTACCCTCACCACCGAGAGCCTTGCCGTGTTCATTCCCTTCAAGGTCCAGGAGATTATGGACCGGGGCGGAATCTATTTCGGGGAGAACGCCATTTCCCATAACCTCATCATGTGCAACAAGGCCAACCTGCTGAACCAGTCGGCCTTCCTGTTGGGCGTCCCCGGTTCGGGTAAATCGTTCAGCGCCAAGGAACTGATTACTTTCCTGATCCTGAACACCGATGATGATATTCTTATCTGTGACCCGGAAGGAGAGTACGCGCCCCTGGTGCAGGCCATGGGCGACCGAGGCAGTGTGATCCATGTCAGCGCCGGCGGCAGGGATCGACTCAATGCCATGTATATGGTGGATGGGTACGGGGAAAACAACCCCATCGTGGTCAAGTCTCAGTTCATCCTGTCCCTGATCGAGCAGATCGATAACAAGGGCGTTGGCCCCCAGCAGAAATCCATTATCGACCGCTGCATCACCATCGTGTATCAGGAGGCTGCGGAGACCGGCATCGTACCCACGCTGACTACCCTCCGGGAGAAGCTGCTGGAGCAGCCGGAGCCGGAGGCCAAGCAGATCGCTCTGTCTCTGGAGCTCTACACCACCGGTTCTCTGGACATTTTCGGCAAGCAGGGCAACGTGGATATGGACAAGCGAATCGTAGTGTTCGACATCCATGGCCTTGGAGCGCAACTTAAGCCCGCCGGCCTGCTGGTCATTACGGATACTATGCTCAACCGTGTGACGGTGAACTGGAAGAAGGGCAAACGGACACACGTTTTTATTGACGAGTTCCACGTAGTCTTTGAGAACGAGTTCTCGGCGGCCTTCTTCAACAGCGCCTGGCGGCAGTTCCGGAAGCGGAACGCTTATCCCACGGCCATCACCCAGAACGTGGAGTACCTGCTGGATTCCGTGCAGGCCAGCACCATGCTCTCCAACTCGGAGTTTATCGTGATGCTCAACCAGGCGGCATCCGACCGGGCCAAGCTGGCAAAGCTGCTGAACATCTCCAGCGAACAGATGAGCTATATCACCAACGCAGACGCCGGGTGCGGGCTCATCAAGTACGGCAGCGCTTTGGTGCCGTTCATCAACCGGTTCCCCAAGAACACGAAGCTTTATGAGCTCATGACCACCAAGCCCGGCGAGGGCTCTTTCGCGCAGGTGGCGTCTTGACGCTGCCCCCTTGAATCCAAGGAGGTGTGAGCGGTGAGTAAAATTAAAACCCGAGAGACCCACAAGAACATCAAAGCCCTGGACAAAGCCGCTGTCGCCGCGGAACGGATGAAGGAGTCCTTTGTCCGTTCCAAGGAGACGGCGGCGAAGCTGTCAGAGGAAGGGCACGGCTCCCCAAACGAGTATGCCGGAGACAAGCTCCAGAAAACCTCAGCGGACGGTGCCCGTGACGTCGCCTATCTTGCGGCTGAACAGGGGAAGAGGATGGCTGTCAAAACCCGGGACGCTATCCGCAATCGTTCAGCCGAAACAGCGCATGAAACCGAGGGGCGCTTCTTCGGAAGCACGCCGGAAGGGACCGTTCCAAGCCAGGAAGCACAGATCGAACGAGCGAGGCTGTACGCGAAACAGGCGGCCCAAAGCAGGGCTGCCGATCCGCAGCGTCAGCTGAAGACCCTGGAGCAATCTGTGGGCAGACAGCCGAGCATCAAAACCGTGGAGAGCGTTACCGCGGAAAGTAAACCGTCGCCTATGGAGCAAGGACGGCAAATGGTGATCGATCAGGCCAAGATCAAGGCGAAGGAGCGGCAGGCGGCTAAGACGTCAGTGTCCCAATCGATGGAAAGCAAGGCAGAACCTCCGGCCTATCCTCCGAGTGGATATAGCCCTTCTACGCAGCCAAGCAGCATCCGCCAGAGAGAACCCCTGACCGATACTGGTCGAGTGAAACGGTCTCAGCAGGATGCTGTTAAGACGATCCGTGAGAGAGACCGTTCTCGGAAACGCGCTTCCCGCTCTATGGGACGCAGAGAAGGCAGACCGCACAACGGGCCAAGGCGGTTAACGCAAAAGCGGATCAAAACTGCGGAACAGACGTCGAGAGCAACCATCAAGACTGCCCAAGTCTCTGCTATGAGAGCAAGACAGGCCACACAGAGCGCGGCGGTCACAGCCCAACGGACCGCCCAAGCGAGTCGGGCGGCGAAAACAGCGGCGGTTACAACAGCAAAAGCGGCATCGAGGGCAGCCAGAGAAATGGCACGAGCCATAGCGACAGCGGCAAGGAGTCTGTTCACAGCATTCGCCGCTGGCGGGCCTGTGGCAATGATCGTGATCGTCCTTATCTGCATGATCGGTCTTATCGCGGGGTCCTGCTTCGGGGTCGTCTTTGCCTCAGAGGACAGCGGCACCGGGCTCACCTTGCAAAGCGCTGTCCTTCAAATCAACGGGGACTTTTCCAGTCGAATCGAGAATGTCAAGGCGGACTACGAAGGCAGATATGATTCGGTTGAGCTGATCAACGCAGACGGCATCACGAACTGGCCGGATGTGATCGCTGTCTACGCGGTGAGAGCCACGACAGACAAGGACGCAGCGGAAGAAGTGGCAACTGTGACCCAGAAGAAGATCGACCGGCTGCGGGAGGTTTGCTGGGACATGAATCCGATTTCTGCTAAACTTGTGGCGGGAGAGGAGAGTACCGTCCTGCAAATCACAGTAACCGCAAAATCTTATCCGGATATGATTGAGGGGTATGGCTTCGATGAGGATCAGAAGAAGATGGTCACGGAGCTGATGAACTCCTGCCTGCTGGATAAGTACAAGAACCTCACGACGCCGGCAGAGGTGGAAGGTGACTTTTCCGCCATCGAAGGGACGGGAGGCTATATCTGGCCCTTGAACGGATATACCAGAACCTCTTCGCCCTTCGGGTATCGCATTTGTCCCTTCCATGGCCGGGAACTCCACGGCGGAGTGGATATTCCCGCGCCCTACGGCACAGCGGTCCATGCGGCCAAGAGCGGAACGGTGGTGAAATCCACCTATGGTTCTTCTTATGGGAACCACATCATCATTGCTCACGGCGACGGCACCCGGACACTGTACGCCCACATGTCCGCCCGGCTGGTGTCCGTTGGACAGACTGTTTCTCAGGGACAAACCATTGGCAAGGTTGGTTCTACCGGCAGTTCCACCGGGAATCATCTGCACTTTGAGACCTGGACGGGGAGCAGCAGTTCGACCAGAGTGAATCCGATGCGGTATTTCTAATGGAAACGGGAGATGGCCTCAATGTGGTGCCATCTCCCGATCCATGGTACTATTCAGCTTTCTTCTCTTTCCCTTTTGAAGAGGTAGCCAATTCTTTCAACTGGGCGATACGGGTGGAGTCAACAAAGTGGGTGGCATACTGACGTTCAATGTCCTCCCTGCCTGATTTGCTGAATCGGAGCGGAATCACAGGACTCTTACCATGGCCGCCCTTATTCTTGACTGTCCGCTGCTTGGAAAAAACAAAATGAAGGCTTCAGATTGGCCTTTCCGGCATACACCCGCATTTCACGGAGGATGGTAGACAGTTTGCAGAGATTGATCGTACAGATTCGCTCAAGGTAAGGCGCACGACCATATCGCCAGACCTCACTCTGCTCATTTTTCAGGATGCCAAGATCCATGAGGACGTCAACCACGGTTGCATAGCCCCGCTTTTGGTATTGACGGTACATAGAGCTGTGGACCTTTGCGACAATCTCTCCTGTCGTTCATGGGGATACCTCCTCGCATACATAATCCTTGATACCTATTATAACACAACGACATCCTAGAAGAAAGGGCTGGACTAATCCTAAAGGGCTATATCTTGTGTCAGGGATTCTGTTTTGTACGGAGGAAAAGAATCTCGAAATACTATCTATAGACCATGTTTCCGGTCAGTAGGAGTAATTGCGGTGGATTTTCCCTTGGTAGCTCAGCGAGTAGCAGCGGTTCGCAAAGCAAAAGGAATCACGAAAAAGGACCTGGTTACGCTGTCCGGGATCAGTCCTACCCACACGAGCGTGATAGAACGTGGTGTAAAGATGCCGAATCTGGGCACATTCGGCAGTATTGCTAACGCACTGAATGTCTCTGCGGATGCACTGCTCCTGGACATTGTGGATCGTAGCTGTGAAAACACATCGACGGGATTATAGCACATGATATCTAGGCAACCGCCGGAAATGCAGAGAAGAATTTATCGGGCCATGAACGTCCTAGTCGAAAACTGATTGTCTCAGAACCGTACTGCACAGTGCAGTTCTCCTTTTTTGGCTCAATTCGACAGGATTCGCTTTTCTTTGATAATACTCTTGCGCTAATATACGTTCATTAGGATTTTTTATAGTTCGGCGGAACATATCATGAGCAATGAAAAGGATTTCGAGCAAATCCTGAAAAAGATTGCACAGCGACACCATACCACACCGCAGAATGTCGAGCAAGATTTGCAGGAAGTAATAGACACCAGAAAAACAAGTATCAGATTCAAATCATAGGGATTATTTCTGCGCTCTCCTTTGTAATAGCACGGCTTGATCTCGGTGATCCATTCCCCCGACGGGACGCTGCGGTCTATCTGCGACAGAAGCTCATTTTTCTTCGTTCGTACTCTTGCCAGCTCGTCGCTGAACGCAGACAGGGTGATTTGTTTATTCATAACTATAGTATAACCTTTTTCGGACAGTTCTGCACTCTTTTGCTGTGCGGTGTTGCCTTAATAATAAGATAGCAGAGAACACAGCTCAGCTAACCCAAATCTTGTATGCAAAAATGTACGGATAATAACCGAAATTAACAATTCTTCCAGTTCGATACCAACCATCCATAACAATCAAATAGTAGACACCAGATGTGCTTTTAGCATGTCCAAGGCAAAACATCCCATGGCCTATGTCGTTAGTACCACTTGCGTTGGCTGTCGTGTGAACACCCAAATATAAAGGACAATTATTATTCAACGCATTTGTAAAGGAACTGTACAGAGATCCATTAGGAATACTAGTGTAATTCCAAATGCCACCAGGAGAGGGTTGGGCAGAGAAAAAATTAGTAAGTGCTTGAATCTTAGTATTGCCAGCACTTAAGCTGTTTTCTATAACATTAAAGATTGAACTTGCCCTTCCAATGGAAGTAGTGCCCGTCGTCCTCGAATTGACACTGGCTCTATTACGGTCATGCCCCCAGTACCAAAGCACGTTTGTCAATGCGGTACTCGCACAGTTACCAGGATCAGGAATGACAAAGTCTGTAGCAAGCCAATAGTTATTACCAGTTGTGAACGACTGTATTTTAAAGACGCTAGAGGGATTAATACTGGCATCATTCCAATTAATAACGCCGTCGTAAATGTCCACTGAAGCCATCATAGCATCGGATTCAGATTGGTTTATTGTTTCAATTTTCTGTTCATAAACAGAATAGTAATTATTCTCGATTAAAGGGACGTAGAGACGATCAGGACCCAGAAACAAAACGTTACTATATACCGATTCGAAGTCATCAGTATGAATGCCAGAAACAGCCTCATAAGAAACAATAGATGTATCAACTTGCTTAAGAGAGTAATATAATGGTCCCATACCGTCAAAAGCAAGTTCAACTACTGGATCTACGCCTGAAATGAGACTCAACAGCATATACCCTTTTGCGGTAGAGTTATCTGAAAATGTGACATAGTATCCTGTAATATTTCCATTGAAGTCATATAGAGTAACTATTCAGATACCCCGAATTTGAACTCGTCAAAACAGAGAAAAAGCATCATCAATCCCGACATAGATCATAGGGGTATGCTTCTAATTATGAATACGTGTTGAAAGTGCCTATACAGCTTTCAACCATGGGGAACTAAAGCTTGAAAGCAATAGCAGCTAACACGAATAAATGTGGACACGATCCGAAAACTGAACCTGTTTTTCCGTAGCTTTTCAACCGTCATTCTGCCAGTCTCTCCAGTTATGGTCATTTGCCTTTTTCGTCTGTTTCCTGTAACATACAGTCATAGAAAACCGGACGGGAGGCGAGCTGAATGACCTTGTTGGAAAAGCAACTGACAGAGCAGGTCCAACAGCTCACAGAGACGATCTCCACTCTAAACCAGACCATAGCGGAGTTGAATCAAACCATCGCTGAACTGAGGGAACGTCTGAACAAGAATTCCAGTAACAGTTCCAAGCCGCCATCCACAGACGGGTATGAAAAGCCCAATCCGAAGAGCCTCAGGAAGCCGTCTGGTCGGAAGGCAGGAGGTCAGGAAGGTCACAAAGGCCATCATCTCAACATTGAGCAGGCACCGAACGAGATCGTATCCCATATGCCAAGCGCTTGTACAGGATGTCCGTACTATGAAGAATGCCGTGGTAAATCATGTGTGGCGGAGACTCGGAAAGTGGCAGACGCTTTCATAGAGATTCAAGTGACCGCCCATGAAGCGCTTCGGGTGAATTGTCCGCTCACAGGAAAGACCCTGCGGGGTTCGTTCCCCAGCGATGTGAAGGGGCCAGTTCAATACGGTAAGACCCTTCAGGGGCTGGTCGTAGCGTTCAACACAGTTGGAGCCGTCAGTGCTGCCCGGATCAAGGAGATATTCAGCAGTTTGTTTCAAATCCCGCTCTCCACCGGAACCGTCAACAACATGGTCCATCGGTTTGCGGATGGATTGGAGTCCGTCGGAGTCATCCAGGAGATCCGGAATCAAATCATAGGTGGCCAGTTAGCTCACTTTGACGAGACCGGTCTTCGAGTAGCCGATAAACTTCAATGGGTCCATGTTGCTTCCAACAGCAAATTCACCCATCTGCATCTCAGTGATGCACGCGGCACAGATGGAATGGACGAAGGCGGAGTGTTGCCTTACTTTCACGGAATCGCCATCCATGACTGCTTGCGGTCATATTGGAAGTATGAGATGCAGCACAGCGTCTGTTGTGCTCACTTGCTGAGGGAACTACGTGGTATTCAGGAAAACCATCCGGACCAGCGTTGGGCCCTTGGTTTTGAGGCACTGCTTCTTGCGATGAAACACAAGAAGGAAGCGGCGATCTCTGCCGGGAAAGATACTCTTCCTCCAGAGGAATACGCATGGTTCATGGAGTTATATGACAGGATTCTGGACTTAGCCTATCAGAAAAATCCGGAACCGATCAGGAAACCCGGGAAGCGGGGAAAACCGAAACGAAGTAAGCTTCGGGCTCTGATCGACCGTTTTCGAGATTACAAGGATTCCATCTGCCGCTTCATATTGGACTTTACCGTTCCGTTTGACAATAATCAGGCGGAGCGGGATGTTCGCATGGTCAAAGTCAAAGGCAAGGTTTCCGGATGTCTCCGAAGCGAAACCGGTGCTAAGGACTATCTGAATATCATGTCGTACATCGGTACCGCCAAAAAGCAGGGAGTCAATGCGTTCCAAGCAATCCTGTCCGCGCTGTCCGGTCAAGCGAAGGCCTGCTGGTGAGGGGATTCTGAATAGTTACCATATAGATGAACAAAATCTTTAACATCTAAATTCATGTTCTCTTGAGATTTCTGCATATAGCTCAATGCGTAGCACATAACTTCTTTGTCGGATGGGATGCCTACATCTTCGGCAGCGACAGCTGTTACAGAAAGCATAAGGCTCAAAAACAAGCAAATTATAACCAAGCGTCTCATATAAACCTCCATTAACTTTGGAACTACTACCTACTCAATTTCTTCCCTTGAAATCACCTCCATATAATAATGTTTAATACTCTCGTTTATTGGTATAACCTCCTCTTTGTTTGATTTTCCATATTCGAGATTTTGAGAGAATACTCCAACATTATCATGGCCTTTTATTCTAATATATTGCGTCGAAGGGGTGATACTGTTCTTACAAGTTGTCAAAATATCATACGTCTCAAACGGATTAACCGCATACATATCATAGCTACCTTTTTTTAACATATCTATACTGATACTATTCTTTTCTTCATTTGAAAATGATTCAACCGGAATCGAAAGGAAAAAAACACGCCTTGACGAAAATGTCGATCCAATCAGCCAATCAATTTGTCCTGAAAAGATATTCAATCCATCGTTCACAAGAGAATGCATAAACTGTTCTGGCGTAACAGATAAAATCAAGCCCTTTTCCCGTTGCAAGCCTGGCAATTCCTCGCTAATCACTTTTCTTAAATACGATTCGAGTTGACAGGAAGTGATGTTGGGAGTATACGAGCGCTTTAGTAGACTTATCATCGGCTGATCGGTCGCACCGCTGATATGGGCAATTTCGTACTGTACATCTTCCGGAACTTTATTATTTATGAGTATTTCCGTTGTCTTGTTGATGTGATACCAGAGTTCTCCTTCATCCTTATTCTCAAAGCACAAATAAACGTTTCTGGTTAGAACATCATCTTCGAGATCAAGGGAGTCGGAGAAGAATCGAATGTAAAGATCATCATCGCTTATGCCAGGAAAAGAAAAAATCGTAATTGGTATATCATCTGACGGCAAAGCAGATGATCCCTCCGATGCCTTGTAGTCCAAATTCAAGTAATCGAACCATGTTTTACAATGATTCGTGTTCAGTCCAGCTATTAAATCGCATTTTATCATTTCCCCATTCACCGTTACCCGAGGCTGCCCCCAGAATAGCTGCTCGTATGATGATATAAATGGATAATAAAGGTTCTCCTCCATACCCGCGCCATCAAAATCATACCTATCTGTAACAAGTGCAGTGTGCTGTAAGAACGAATCTTTTATATAGACGCCATCCGAAACGAACTCTTTCTTCAATGCTAAAGTATCTTTTAGGCCATAAGGAGAGAAATCAATCGTAATTTCTCTCTTGACATCCGTCCAAGGATCAGTTCCGTTCGAAATTATAGGCAGAACCGGACCCAGGTAGAACTCATTGATGAGTGAACCGTCGGACGCTTTCTCGACCATTGCGACATTTGTTTTATCCGCAAATTCCTTGACAGCCTTATCATCGATTGTTGTCGAAGGATTCGATTGGATTGCAATTATAATTAAAACTATGCTTATCAAAAGCATAATTAGAAGATTAGCCTTAGTCCTTGCTGTATTTATATCCATCATTGAGATACGCCTCCTTGTTTGTTGAATTTTTTGTTATATTATACCACAACAGCTTCTTATCTATTGCTTAATTTTAACAATGTTGAGCCAACAATTTCAATAAACAAAGGCGTTTGATGGCGTTACAGCCAAACTTGAGGCACAGATCTACTACGAAGTTGGATGTTCCGTTTCTACATACAAATACAATGGCACAGTAAGGTACAAGAATTCGATTTGGGAATATGTTGGCAATCCTAGAGCAACTCCGCACAATAGCTGGTTCTAAAAGGAGTCGAGGATACTGATGTCCCTGTCTTTCCGTTCTCTTAAGGCAGCTTTATTATGACCTGGCCGAAGATGGGCTGGCCCAGGGCTAGGTAACGGTCCAAAGCTTCCTGATCCGGCTTGAAACGCAACTCCGTCTCACGGAAGGACCGGGCGGCGGCGTAGGACACGGCAGTGGGCTTCCGGGGCTTGTCCGGGGCGGTCTCCCAGGCCTTGATCTCAGCGGTCAGGTCCTTGGTTCCATCCTTGTCCAGGTCGATCTCATAGTAGGCAGGCTCTCCGCTGAGGGGCTGCTGGCCATAGAATGCCCCGGCGGCCTGGAGGCTGTTCTGCACGGCCGTTAGGTCCGTGCCTGTCACCTGGACGGGACCCTTCCGCAGGTCCAGGGTGTAGCTGTCCGCCGTGGGCAGCTTGGCGGGGATGATCTCCCGCTCCGCAAAGCCGCAGATAGCGCAGGTCCCGGTGCGGAGCCCGGCGGTCCGCTCCCCGGCTTCCACAACGGTGGTCCAGCTGGGGAACAAGTGGGAGCCATAGCCCTGCAGCTTTTCGTGGTCCTCTCCGTCGATGGGACAGTCCTTGGCGGTGCATATATGCCAGTGATAAGCGGAATCGAAGGTCCAGTCTGCGGACCACACATGGGTGTGGGCTGGTGTCTCCGGCAGGGTGGTTTTTGTCTCCAGCGGCGCGGAGAGGAAGGGGGCCAGGTACAGGATCTCCACATCTTCGGAGAAGCGGATGGTTCGCAGCACCTGCGCAATCTGATCCCGTAGTTTCAGGTAGCTTCTGGGATTGTCCGGGTCGTAGAACTGAGCCTCGGATTTCGCGATGGTTCCACTCTCATCCAGACTGTCCCCAGCATAGAACACCACCACATCCTTTGTCCCGTTGTTCTTGCCTTTGATGGTGCAGAGCCGCCCGGACTGGAACTGGGTGGGAACCGCGTCGGGCATGTTCTTCGTCTCCTTGGTGTCATACAGCATGAGGGTGAACAGTCGCCCCCAGTCAGACCAGGGCTCATGGTTTGTCAGATCCCAGAATACACCGTCAGGGTTGACGCTTCCCATCCAGCTCTCCGGCAGGTCCATGGTCATCCCGTCAACGGTATAGGGAACGACAGCCGCCGGGGACCCTTCCGCCTCGCCGATATAGGCCCGGAAAAAGCGGGAGAGGAACACAGCCACCTCGGCCCGGTTGGCATCCTCCCAGGCGCAGTAGCGGTAGACCACGCCGCCCTTGGGGTCCGTGCCAAGGATCGGCCTGCGGACCAGGAAGTCACGCTCCGCCGCCCACTGCACTGCGTCCACAGCCCAGTCGCTGATCGGGTTTCCGGAAGGAAGCCACTTGTTGAGGCCGTCATTCTCGTCCCACTGATAATGGGAAACATAGTTCTCTTCCTCGACCATCACAGGGTTGGGGGTAAACTGGGTGTCATACTTCTGCCCCTTAGCCCAGCGGTAGAAGATGACAGCCATCTGCTCCCGGTTCACCGGGTCGTTGGTGCCGAAGACACCGCCGCCGTAGCCCTGTACCACGTTGAACCCGGAGGCCCAGGCAATGGCGTCGGAATACCACTGGCCGGCTGGCACGTCGGAGAAGACAGCGGCATCCCTGGCTTCCGGCTCTCCCGCCAGCCGCCAGAGAACTGTCACCAACATGGCGCGGGTCAGATCTCCGTCCGGAGTAAAGTTCCCGCCGCCGGTGCCGATCATCAGGCCGTGGTCAGACACATTCCTTACGCACCAGGCGTACCATGCGTCGGGCTCCACGTCTTTGTAGCCCGAATCTACAGCTTGTGTGGGAAGGGCCAGCAATGCCGCTAAGAAAAGTACGGCGAGGGTCATAGACAATATGTGTTTCATAATTCTCTCCTTCTGTTTTTTCTTCGTTGTAATAAGCAGGCACGGTATACAAAACTTCCACGTCTTCGCTAAAGTGAACAGGGCACGGGCCTGTTCCTTTTGTGTCTGCTACTTCACAATATATAATACGCTAAAGCTACTTTTTTGCAACAACGTTATAATAATAGATTGTCGACACCACTTGTGCAATTTGCTGCTGAAACTCTAACTTTGCCAGCATCCCGACTTTTTCTCCATCCGTTATCGCATTCTGCGGAGCCGAACGGTCGCTGGTGCAGTGCTCAACGGCCACCCGGCGGTAGCAACGGCTGGCCCTATATCTACGATAATCGTTATGGCTCCGAAGTGACTATGACCTTACCTCTGTCGGGCGATTTCAGGATTTTCACCCTATAGAACGAGCGCTCGCAGGGCGCACAAAGACTGAGCCAGCGACGCAAGGATATATATGATTGATTTACATTTTCACCAAAACTCTCTCTCTTCATTTTGTCTGCGATGAAAAACCCGGCGCAACTTGTATGGACAACAGTTTGTGTCGTTATGTCCAAAACGGTTTGAAATTGTCAGATCATTAATAATACAAAGGAGAGTTGAAAATGCCTACACCTGGTTGGTATTACCCGAGCGGTTCTTGGAGTGGTAATTCCCCATATTTTTCCAATGATGGTAGTGGAGGATATTACTATGTCTATTCAAAGACAGTAACTGGCGGTATTAGTAATAAATATAGTGAAATGTTTGCCAACATCGTATTGCCAACAAGCTTTAATCAGGTCCCTTCTGGAAACACGAATCCAAATCATAATCGCAATGCCTATATCTGCTTTGGCCTCCATGATGGAAACACTTATGTTGATATTGGACTGCAAAATAAAAATGGTATGTGGCGGCCATATTTCTATGATAGTAAAGTCGATCCAAATTATATTAATCCTGTTTCGTCCGATCATCATCACAGCCAAGCATTCAATACGAATAATCTTAACCAGACCTGTTGTGTTTCGACTTACGGGGCAACAAATGCTGTTATGGTTGTTAAACCTGTAGACAGCAACCATATTAAGCTGTATATTCAGTTTCAGAATAACGGTCAGAATGTTGCCCATGCCTTTGACCAGAACGTTACGATCACTGCTCGGACGGGAGGTATATCCGCTTGGAAACGATACTTCCGATTTGCATCTCTTGTCCCTTATGCTCATGGATGTGGTGTAGACACAGATTCTACCTATATGCTTGGTGGAAGATTTAAGAACGTTCAGTTGTACAATAGTACAACCAGTTCGTATAACACTTGGAATATCGACACGAGCACTATTACACAGATAGCATGGGCAGAGGACTTTCCGAAGTGTAAAGTAAGTATTTTACACGCCAACACAGATGGAATGACCGGTGAATCCTTCCGAATTGATCACTGGGCATAATCGGGTTTCCCTTTGGAAACCCACTTTGAGGTAATTAAAAAGTGGACATTTTGAACTGGCTTGTCAACCAGCTTTCCGCCCTTTTTTCCCACGGATACCAAATGATCTATGCCCTTCTACTATTTGTTCTTCTGGACTATATTACCGGTGTTTGTCTAGCAGTGCAGAGCCACCGACTCTCCAGCGAGATTGGTGCGAAGGGGATTACAAAGAAAATTGCTGTTTTTATTGTAATAGCGTTCTGCCATATTTTAGATGGATATCTGATGGACACGAAAAATGCGCTAGAATTTCTATCCACTACTTTCTATCTAGCCAATGAGGCTATCAGCATAATGGAAAATATCGCTAGGTTAGGGGTTCCCCTGCCATACAAACTAAAAGAAGTTCTCAAAATTTTTGAACAGGTGAGGGATTCTCATTGACATGATTAATACCCCCAATAAGGTGTGCGCCCCTGCCGATAATACGGCTAGGGGCGCATTTTCAGAATCACTTAAGGCAATACCGCACAGAAAAGGAAGTGCGGAACTGTCCGAAAAAGGTTATACTATAGTTATGAATAAACAAATCACCCTGTCTGCGTTCAGCGACGAGCTGGCAAGCGTATGGGCGAAGAAATAAGAGTTTCTGGAGTAGATAGACCGCCTCGTTCCCCGGAGAGAATGGATCACTTATATCAGGCTGTGCTATTACAAAGGAGGGCGCGAAATAAGCCCTATGAATTGGATCTGATGCTACGAAACTATATGCTGCAAAAACTGTATGATCTCTCCGACATGGCTACCGTGGCGGAAGTCATAGACAGTTGCGCCTTCTCTGAGTTTTGTGGAGTGGATTCCAGTAACCCGGTCCCGGACGGGGAAACGCAGGGGCGCTTTCGGCGCCTTCTAGAGGAGAACGGGATACAGCAAAAGCTGTTTGTCCAGGTAGTTCGGACGCTGATGAATATGGGCCTCATATTGAAGAGAGAAACGATCGTGGATTCGACCATCATAGCAGCTCCTTCTTCGACGAAGAACCGGAAGAAAGAACGGGACCCGGACGCCCATTCGGTAAAGACAGGGAATGCCTGGCACTTTGGCTACAGAGCCCACGTTGGCGTAGACAAGGAGAGCGGTCAAGCGCACACTGTTGAAGTGACCGGAGCCAACACCCATGATGTCACAGTGATGTCGAAGCTGCTTACCGGCGAGGAAGAAACTGTCTACGGTGACAGTGGATACCTGGGCGCTGAGAAGCGAAAGAACGCCACAACCAGGAATACTGCCGGGAAAAATATCAAATACAAGATCAACTGCAGACCATCTCAGAGCAAAAACAGGTCTACCCGATTCAAAGCGAAATTAAACGCCGGGAACACGAGAAGTCATCCGTTAAGGGCAAAAGACGAACATATCTTTGCGACAGTGAAGGGTCAACTCAGATATCGAAAGACCCGATATCGAGGTCTGCGAAAAACAGACGGAAAAACTGTATATGTTGTTTGCTCTGGCAAACATTGTTCTGGCTGACAGGCCCTGCCTGGCGGTCTTACTGAGCATTCCCTCGGCAGCAAAAGCCAAAGTATTCCAAACATCTTAGTGGAAAGAGATGTCGGCTATGCTCGACTCTTTCTTGATTCAGCTATTGTGCGGTGTTGCCCTAGTTCCAAGTTGATAGAAAATACAAGAAACATGTTGCAAATAATAGATAAGTACGTTTTATATGAATAAGGCTTACAATTCTTCATTCGAGATATCTTGTAGCATCATCTTTTTTGCAATGCGTCTTGCTCGAGTCAAGGCCATGCGGACACTAGTCGGTTTTATTTCGAGGGTTGTAGCAATCTCATCAAAAGAACAATTTAGAACATAGCGCGCCTCTAAAAGATATCGTGTTCGTTCATCCAATTTTGACCAAACACGATAAAGGCGTTGAAGATCTTCTTCTGCTTCGATTTTTTCCAAATAGAGCTCCATGGGGTCGTCAGATAGAGGGGCGTCTATTGATTCATCAAAAGGGAACTCGGCGATTTTCTTTTTTACAACATTGATTGCTGTGTTCCTGCAGGCTACAATGATGTAGTTGACTAACCTGTCACGATCCATCGAGCGAAGCCGATCAAGTTTGTCGATCAGCCGGACCAACGTGGTTTGCAACACATCATCGGCCACCCAAGGGTCCTTGGCAATCTTGGTGATTTGGCTGTACATCAATCTGTGGTAGTCGACGTATAGTTTCTGCATGAACTCACGGTCATCGTCATCCTCAATGGCCATAATGCAGACTGGATATACAAACACGGCTCATCCTCCTGGAAAACATTAACACCAACATTGTAGAATTAATACACATTATTATACACCAAATGAGCAGAGCTTTCCAGAAAAAAATAACTAATACTGACAAAAAAGACAAAACAGTTATAGCTCGGAGAGAAGAAGCATGACATGGAGCAAAATTTGGAGTAAAGTCGCTCTCTAGGTTGCAACTCTTAGTTGTAACTGTCTCCTAAAGAAAAGATGATAGAAGAAAAGGGAGAGGTAGAGGGTTTATGGTTTACCAAGAAAAGAGGGAGTCAAATGCTTGCATACATCAGTACAATGGTCAATGACCCATCAGATCGAGAGTTTATGACATCATTTTACGAAAAATATTACAGACTCCTGTATTCTGTTGCAAAAGGCATCTGTTTGAAGTACTGTGATAGCGAAGAGGTTGTGCAAGACAGTATAGTGAAGTTGATTCCAAAGATTGGTTTTCTTCGATCACTGCCCGAAGAAAATCAGGTGTATTACACTGTCGCTGTTGTGAGAAACACAGCAATCTCCTTGCTGCGTAAGCAGGCTCGGGAAAAAGGGATTGTTGTTCCCATGAGTGACTGGTTTTCCGACATAATAGCAGAAGAGGACAATCCGGTCGAAGACAGATTGATTCTATTTGAGAATATTGGGGAATTGATGCATTGCTGGAAATACCTAACAGACGAAGAAAAATTCTTACTGGAAGGGCGTTATCTCTTTGAACTTACAGACGGGGAATTGGCGAAACAGGTAGGCTGCAAGCCGGACAGTATACGAATGAAACTGACACGAACTCGGCGAAAGATGAAGAAACTAATCTTAAATCTTGAAGGAGAGGGGCCAGATAATGGGCATTAGGGAAGACTTATATGAGCAATATGACGACATTCTCTTCAAAACATTGATGTCCGAGGTGGCTAAACGAGAAGGGAGGCAGTTAATTAAGGAAAATGAGCGGTTGAGGGTAGATCCATCCTTTGAAGTTCCAGCAGAAATATATAAACATGGGCTTCGGACGATTCAAAAGGCATTTAGGCAAAGGGTAAAAGGAGCAAAATCAAGAAAAGTAAGACGGCTCTTATACAGGATTGCGGTTGTTATTTTGGTTATCACTCTTCTTACAGCCGTTGTATTCGCGGCATTTCCCGATTTACGTGCTAAAATTGTTAATACTTTTTTGCACGAATATGAAACTCATACAGATTTCATATTTCAAGAAGAAGGTCCTAATGACGAGGATCATACGATTAGAATAGAATGGTTACCTGAGGGCTTTGAATTAGAGGAAACAGGTGGGTCTTGGGATGAGTACTGGGAAAAATGGAGTGATGACAATGGCAGAGCAGTCATTCTGAATAGGTGTGAGCCAGTAACTCAGAGCTTTGACACTGAAAATGCAAACGTTAGTTCCATATTAATTCAAAACTATCAGGGTACTATGATAAAGAAAAATAATAATATCCAGATAGTTTGGCTCAACACAAACAATAACGACGTATATATTGTTGTTACCGAGTTTCTAACTGAATCAGAAGCAATTGAAATTGCACAGAATTTTTTGTGATCCCGCGTTGCAAATATGAAAAAGAGTGTCTCCTTGTTAGGGTGCATAATAACCTGTTATTAAAGGAGATATAGCAATGAAAAAAGCGGTAGTAGTGGTTTTAGTTCTAATTTTTTCTATCAGTTCGGTAATGGCAGCAGATTATAATGGCGATAACCCGGAACCAATTCAGCCAGAATATATCGCCGTGCTAAACACTCATGTTCAGATCAGCCTATCTTCCGGAAAAGTATTATGTTCAGGCTCACTGAAAATTCCATCAGGATATACTGTGTCAATTACATGGAAGCTCCAGAGAACTAGTTCATTAAATAGCAATGATTATTCAACGATTGAGACGTGGACAGATGGTGGTGCTGGATTTCATGTATTTACCCTTAACACGTTTCGGTTCGCAACCCATGGACACGTATATCGACTAGTTGAGGACGCAAACGTTTATAGAACAAATGGATCCTTTGTCGAAAATGTCAGCTTAACATCATCTGCCGTTAGATATCCATAAAAACCAACATTTTTATGCACCCATTTAAATCCGCACCAGAAAAACTGGTGCGGATTTGTTTCATATTGGATCTAGAAGCGTTTAATAATGTGTCCACTGCTCGAATGATAATGATTTCTTGTCCATCTTAGTTTACATTAGAGTTCATGTGCTCTCTTTATCTTCTATCTCTTGTTGGGATGGGAGAATGAGAGATGTTAGTTGATAAAATTAGATCTGCACAGGAAGGCAACCAAGAAGCGCAGGAAAGGCTGCTCCTAAAATTTAATCCGCTGATCATCAAGTACAGTAGAAAACTCTTCTGGGAAGATGCGTATCAGGATTTGATTCTGGATTTTATCGAATTGATCCATCACTTACCGTTGGATACACTACGCAGTACAGAGGATGGACATTTGGTTAATTACATTGCGCGATCAATTCGGCATGCATATATTAAGCAGTTAAACCACTATTTCAATCAACCCAAGGTGACTACCTCTACAGATGATGCCACAGAGGCTATGAAACTGCATTCGATGTCCTATGAAGACAGGAGAGAGGCAGTAGCATTTTGCGATCTTCTTGATGGCTGCCCTGCTCTCACTGAGATGGAAAGAAATATACTAACGGACTTATACTACTGGGGCTATTCTTCTGCAGAAATCGCTAGAAAGCAGGGAACCTCCAGGCAGAATGTGAACCAAATTAAGCACCGCGCATTGAAAAAGATGCGTAAATCGATACAAAAAGCCTTATAGGAGAAAGAGGCGGTGGTTATTCATGGGCTTGTATTCCCGAGAAGCCTGTTTACAATTACCTGATGAAAAGCGAAAACCGCCTCCTGTTCAAATAACTTCTTGCCAAGCAAGGTCAGAGGATGTTTCTGGAGACTGGAAGAAATAGCAGTTGTATCATAGTTAGATAATAGAAATTCTTCCCTGGCATCCGAAGTATTTTCTATATAATGAATGACCGCATCGATGAAGTGGATTTTTTCTAAGGTGGGGAATGAGTCGAAATGATGCTCTTCGACCGCATCGGTATTACATATTGTAATATCTATACGTATAGTGGCGTCTCCTGATGGAATTGACAGTTTTTCAAACACTTCGACGTCAATGACCCTTGCACTGTACTCAGTTTGAAGACTGAAATCATGCACTAAAGCTGCACAGGCGGCATCACCATATTCATTCTCTTCAGGAAGCAGTGTGATAGGAATAAAATGAATGTATTGCCATACTAAGTGATCCTTGTGTGAAAGCTGTGTCAACTGACGTAGAAGTTGAACAGCTTCTTCTTGTTTCAACATGTTATCATCACGTCTGCTCATTGCAATCTCCTATCATCACATGATGGCGGTACCTTATAAACATAGTTATAATTAATGATAACTGCAATATGTGTAGTTATGTATACAAGTAATCTTACAGTTTACATATCTAGTCTATCAAAGGTAGAGAAACTCTGTCAAACAAACTTAAGGCTGGATGTGACAAGGATGGCATCTTATGGGACAATCAAATTACGTAAGCAAATCGAATCAAAAGGTATTAACAAGAATAAGCTGAGTTAGCGGACTGAAATGCAAATACCACAGCTTAATAACTATTGTAGCAATAAGATCCCCCGCCTCGACATTGATGTGCTGGGCAGATTGTGTACCGTGTTGGAATGTGAAATCAGTGATATCTTGGAATTCATCTCAACTGAAAAATAGGACGGACTTGTTCTATAGCCGCAGAGTACGGCACTAGATTATTATAATACGTTATCTCCGCAGATACAATAAGAAAAAAGTGCGGAGGACGTAAGAATGGAACTAGATTATAAGGCCATTGGCAAGCGGATTAAGATTGCAAGGATGCAAACAGAGTTGACTCAGGAACAACTTGCCAGCAGAGTGAATGTATCACCGTCGCACATGAGCAATATTGAGACAGGAACAACTCGGGTCAGTTTGACTACAATTGTAAATCTTGCCAATGCACTATCCGTTACGTAAGCGTCAAACGGCATACACAGATGTCAGAATAAAACGAAGTACGGGAAAGGGCACAAAGCCGCCAACCCGTACTTCCTCGTATAAATTTATTTCCG
>Ga0256405_10002575_pt1 | contig 41053 bp, 35 predicted proteins | sample RumenRJG_02DNA_FD_189096 | JGI IMG/M metagenome (GOLD analysis project Ga0256405, IMG submission 189096) | Bovine rumen microbial communities from Lethbridge, Alberta, Canada - RJG_02 | ecosystem: Host-associated > Mammals > Digestive system > Stomach > Rumen | place: Canada: Alberta... | reverse complement strand
TGAACGACAAGCTGTCGGAAGTGTCTGATATTGTTGATTATATCGTTGAGGAGCGTAAGCGGATGTCGCCTGAAGATGTGGGGAAAATGACGGTCTCCATCAAGGCAGACCGACAGGCAGATATGGGGCTTATCACCGATGTCAAGCAGGCTTTGCGACAGGCGAATGCGCTGCGAATCAATTATTCCGCTGTGTCAGAAAAAAGATGATTTTAGTTAAAATTTGTACATCTTTTGAAGATTAAATAGTGAGAATGTTGCAAACTTCAAATATTTTTTATATTTTTGTGCCAAGTTATAAGAAATATTATGGCACAACATTATTTAGATTCGTTGGATAAAAAGATCCTTCGCATGATTGCTGATGACGCTCGGGTTCCTTTTTTGGAGGTGGCAAGGGCGTGTAACGTAAGTGGAGCTGCAATTCATCAGCGCATTCAGAAGTTAACTGCTCTTGGTGTTTTAAAAGGTTCGCAGTATTTGATTGACCCGGCAAAGGTGGGTTATGAGACTTGTGCGTACATGGGTTTGTTCTTGAAGAATCCCGAGAATTTCAAGGATGCCGTAGATGGATTGAAGAAAATTCCTGAGGTGGTGGAATGTCATTTCACGACAGGTGACTATGACATGTTTATTAAAATCTACGCAGAAGACAATTTGCATCTGCTTAAGATTCTTCACGAGAAGATTCAGCCGTTGGGATTGGCTCGCACAGAGACGATTATCTCGTACGACACAGTTTTCTCACGCATGTTGCCCGTCAGTGAAATGAAGAGCAACAAACTGCTTCGGGTGGAAAAGAAATAGTTACCTGCCGCTTCTAAGTTTCCGGGAAAGTTTTAGCTTTGAGGGGTAAGGGCAAACGATGATTTTGCGGAATATAATCCCATGCTGTCATTTTCGTATGGCAGCATCTCCATCATGTCACCCCTACTCATTCGGTTTCATTTCGTCTTGATTGTGGGGAGCAATGACTGGCGACTGGCGATGAAGGTCAGGAGTGGCTTCAGTCTTCTTTTACGATAGGGTAGAGTTCAATGAATTCGCCCTGATGCTTTTTCCCGTCGTTGATGAGTTCAGCCGTTTTTTTGCCCACGGTGTCAATATCGTGGAATCCAGGCAGGCTCATGTTGCCATTAAGGTCGGTGGTCGTTGGTCCGGGATGTACTGAAAAGATTTCCAGGTTTTTGTCTTTTTGCTGGCATTCGATTGCCATGACACCCATCATTGCGTTTTGTGCCGCTTTGCTTGTGACGTAAGCCAACGGGTGCCAATAGGGACTGATTTCAGAAGGTACTGTGATGTTGATGATTCTTCCGTTGTTTTTCTCCAGCAGCGGCATCATGGCTTTTGTAAGCAGGAATGTGCCGACAAAGTTTACCTGAAGGGTCTCTTCGATGTCGCTGAGCTGTGTCTGCTGGCTGTCAACGCTCATGTCGCCGGGTATGCCTGCGTTGTTTATCAGCAGCGAGAGTTGCGGATGTTTTTTGTTGATGTCGTCGGCAGCCCTTTTGATGCTTTCTCCATCTTTGAGTTCAATGTTTACCCAGCCCGCGACGTCAATGTCGAGCGCTTTAAGTTGGTCGATGGCTTGTTCTGCCCGTTCTTGGTCTCGTGCTCCGATGATGATGGTCCATCCACTCAGCCCTAAATGTTTGGCTATTCCAAATCCGATGCCCTTGTTGGCACCAGTAATCAATGCTGTTTTGTTCATGCTATTTTTTGAGTTACTTTTTGTGATTTGTTTATTATTGGTTTCACGCGGACAAAGATACACATTTTTCTTGTTATTATCGCCGAACTGTAAAAATTGTTGACAGAATCAGCGGTAATAGGTAACGGTATCTGCCGAGGTGCGCGGCTTTCTATTGTTTCTCTTCTTTGCGTATGTAATCCACGAAAGCATATCGGTACTGATGTTTCTCGTCAGTATCGTGTGCTTCGCGTGTCACTTCCGTCCAGTCCTCGTAAGGAGGGAAGAAGGCGTCAGCGTTTTCCGGTTCGTCGTCGATTTCCGTCAGCAGCAGCCTGTCGGCATGTTTCATGGCTTGTTCATACACACTTTGTCCGCCGATGATATAGATTTCCTCATCGTCGGCGCAATGATTCAACGCGATTTTGAGCGACGGATAGCAGTCGCATCCCGGCAACTCTTTGACCGTGCGGCTGAGCACGATGTTGCGTCGGTTGGGCAGTGCGCCCTTTGGCAGTGATTCGAACGTGCGCCGTCCCATCACGATGGTATGTCCGCTGGTCAGTTCCTTGAAGCGTTTGAGGTCGTTGGGCAGCCAGTAAATGAGTTTGTTTTGGAAACCGATGGCACGATTGCGTGCAACGGCGGCGATAATATTGATTTTCATGGGGCAGTCGGTTTGTGTTTATACGGCAACCTCTCCTGCGATATGCGGATAGGGGTCGTAGTTTTCCAGTGAGAAATCCTCGTAGTGGAAGTCGAACAGCGACTTCACGTCAGGGTTGATTCGCATCGTGGGCAGCGGTCGCGGTGTGCGTGTGAGCTGCAGCTTCACCTGTTCCATGTGGTTCAGGTAGAGATGGGTGTCGCCCGTCGTGTGGATGAAGTCTCCGGGTTTGAGTCCGGTCACTTGCGCCATCATCATGAGCAGCAGGGCGTATGATGCGATGTTGAACGGCACGCCGAGAAACGTGTCGGCACTTCTTTGGTAGAGTTGCAGACTCAACCGTCCGTCAGCCACATAGAACTGAAACATCGTGTGGCACGGTGGGAGCGCCATTTTCTCCACTTCAGCCACGTTCCATGCGCTCACAATCATCCTTCGCGAGTCGGGATGGTTTTTTATCAGGTCCAGCACGTTCTGTATCTGGTCGATGGTGCCGCCCTGATAGTCGGGCCATGAGCGCCATTGATGCCCATAGACGGGTCCCAGTTCGCCGTTCTCGTCAGCCCATTCGTTCCATATCCTCACGCCGTGTTCCTGCAGGTACTTCACATTGGTGTCTCCCTGTAGGAACCAGAGCAGTTCGTAGATGATGCTTTTCAGGTGCAGCTTTTTGGTCGTGAGCAGCGGAAAGCTGTCATCCAGATGAAATCTCATTTGGTGTCCGAACACGCTCTTCGTGCCGGTGCCTGTGCGGTCGGTCTTCTCGATGCCTTCCGTCATGATGCGGTTCAATAGGTCTAAATACTGTTTCATATCAGTTGAGTGATTGTTTTTTCGTCAGGTATGTGCGTACTTCTTATTCTCCATTCCTGCGGATAGAGGTTGTTGGCTCGCCGTCCGATGTTTTTTGCGAATCCGATGGGGTGCCCGCCGTAGGTTAGCAGCACGATTCCGCAGGGCGTGTCGGGTGGGAGTGTTACCGCTTCTTTCCGCAGATAACTGATGGCTTCGGCATAGTCCAGGCTCACGTTCGGAAACGCTTCGCGGTCGAGTGCGCAGGAGAGTGCCAGCGACTGGTCGGGCACCATGTCCTTTCCCTTGAGCGTTCCCACCTTGATGCCGGCATGCATCACTTTCAGCAGTCGGCTTGCCGTGTCGTATTCGTTTCGCCATGCAGCGGGAATGGCATAAATGTCGTTTCCCCGTTGTGTGATGTCGAAGTCCTCTTTCCTCAATATGGGAATGTTGTGGGCGGGCAGGTCGCCGTTCTTCCCCTTCTGTTTTCCTTGTTTTTTCTTGTTCCCTTGTTCTTGCTTTTCGTGTGTTGCGGCTCCTTTTCTGAGCACAGCCATGAACAGCCCTTCCCCCCTTGTCCATCCGGGTATGAATCGGTAAACCGGTTTGTCGAACCCTTCGAGCAGCGAGCCGGTGATGTTCCAGCCGTCTTCGGTCTGTACCGGCAGGACTTCAGCACCCGTTTCGCTGCATATCCACCGGATGTTTTCCTCGTTTTCGCGGGTGTTGAACGTGCAGGTGGAGTAGATGAGCAGTCCGTTTTCAGCCAGACATTCCCATGCGTCGCCGACGATTTCCCGTTGCAACCGCTGGCAGTTGTCCGTCTTCTGAAGACTCCATTCCGCCACAGCCCCCTCGTCCTTGCGGAACATCCCTTCTCCGGAGCAAGGCACGTCGCAGAGAATGATGTCGAACGTGATGCCCGCCTTGCGGTAGTCCTTCGGATAGTTGTTGGTGACGATGACGTCCGTTGCACCGAATTTCTGTATGTTCTCAACGAGAATCTGTGCCCGGTTGTGCATCGGTTCGTTGCAGAAAAGCAGGCTTCCGGCGGGCAGTGCCGCCCGTGCGGCGGTTGACTTTCCTCCCGGTGCGGCACACAGGTCGAGCATTGTCAGCGGCTTGTTGGCGTATTGGCGCAGCACCTGGTCGATAAACATCGACGACGCCTCCTGCACATAGTAGCAGCCGGCATGCAGCAACGGGTCGAATGTGAAGTTCGGGCGTTCATTCAGATACACGCCGTTCGGGCACCAAGGCACCGTCTCTTCCCCGTCCCTCCCGTTTGTCGCAGTCTTCAGAGGGTTTCGCCGTATGCTGACAGGCGGCATCTGTCCCAGCGCATCCTTAAACGTCTCATAGCGCTGGGTTCCGAGCAAATCCTGCATCTGTCTTTCAAAATCCTCCGGGAGTTTCATCTTTTCGCCACAAAGTTAGTGCAAGTTGAGAGAAGAACAAAATAAATTCATTTATTTTTTTCTGCCGAGACGCCGCCTAACTTGGACGCCAGTCAAAGTTACGATTAAGCAGAACACGAGTTGTTGAGCGACAGCGAAAAATACAAAATAAAAGCCTGATTTTATTTTTATTGTCGAGCGTGAGTAAGTTATCCAGATGAACGGCTTCATGACCATCGCCTTTAGGCTTCTTCAACCAAATTCAGTGAAATTGGTGACCAAATTCACTGAATTTGATGAGTAAATTCACTGAATTTGCTTTCGAAGAGTTGAACTTCATCATTTCTTTTCTTTCCGTATTTGTTGGATTTGCGCCAACTTTCAAGTTGAGAGAAGCCACAAATTTCTTTGATTTTTCCCGCAAGAGTGGTGTTTTTTATATAATTTTGTGTAACTTTGCAGATATTATTGGGAGGAGAAATTCCCGATAAAGACTAAAATTTCTTTTATAACTTCTCAACTAAATTAAAATAGTTTTAACATGAAAAAGTTTAAATTTGTACATTGGCGAACTTTTCCTATTAAGAAAGAATCTTTTAAGGGGCAATATAATAGGTTTGCCTTGACTTGTGTCGTTAGTGTTGATAATCCGGAAAAAGTAATAGATGTTATTCCAATATTTGGAAAAAACAATGATAGAAATGAACGTATAATAAAACTGATTTATAGTAAAGAATGTAATATTCATTTAGATGAGGAGTCTGAAAAACTATGGGATGTTCTTCAAAGGCCTGTTTATGGTAAGTTTGTTGAGGAACCGAGTATGCATGGTCCATTGTACCGTACCTATACTCAGGGTGAGGCAGACCATGATTTATGTCCAGTTTCAATGGTTGGAAAACCAGAGAGAGATGAAAATGGTAAAATAAGAGAATATACCGCAATAAAAGTTTTTACGCAATGGAAATATGATTCCGGTGAATGGTCCTCCAAAAATGGGTGGTCTTCACATCAAATGTATTATAAATACTTCGGGTATCGTTATCATCCTATATCTCAGTTAAAAAAGGATGAAGGTAGTTCTTGTGAAAATGACGAATGGGATGAATGCGATTGCGATGTTAGGGATTATGAATTGTCAGAAGAAGACATTTGGGATGCACTTACGGATGGAATGTATGGTAATATGCCAACAGATCCTACGGAATATGATGCAAGAATGGATTCATTAGGCTTTTAAACAATAAATATTTTTTTATTTATATGGAGAAGAATTCCTTTGTATGTCAGAAGTCGAAGTAGATGTCTTCTTCTTCGAGGTTTTCCTTTTGTTTGGTCTTGGGTTTCGGTGGGTTTTTCAGTTTGCCGTCTTTGTCGAACAGTCCGTAGGTCGTTCTGAGGACGGAGAATTCTGTCCGTCGGTTGATTTGGTTGGCTATCTCCTGCTTGTCGGCATCCAGATTGCTGATGTATTCCTGCGTGAGGATGTCGCCTTCTTTGAGCCACGGGTATCGTGAGGCTTGCTTCTTGCGGATGGTTTTTGGCCGTTCCTTTCCGTAGCCCTTCGGTGTGAGGCGTTCCGGGGCGATGCCTTTTCTGATGAGGTATTGCACGACGCTCTCTGCCCGTCGTTGTGACAGCCGCAGGTTGTATTGCTCGGAGCCCTTGTAGTCGCAATGGGCAGCCAGTTCGATGGTGATGTTCGGATTCTCGTTGAGCAGCTTGACGAGTTGGTCGAGTGCTTCTGTGGATTCGGGTCGCAGTGTCGCTTTGTCGAAATCGTAGAAGATGTTGTCGATGAGCACGGGCACGCCGATGTTTGCAAGCGGGAACTGCAGCACGTATTCCTCCGACTCTTCAGCCGTGTTGACGTGGAGCTGCTGTTGGTGGTTGAGATATCCGCGGCAGGAAGCGAGCAGGATGTAGTCAACGCCGGGCTTGACGGTGTATAGGAACGAGCCGTCGCTGCGCACGCTGAGTTTCGTGTTCGTTCCGTCGTTTCCTACGATATATACCTGTGCGGCGGGCAGTTCGTAGCCTTCCAGCTCATAGACCCACCCTTTGATGGTCTGTATGACTTCGGGGTTTTCAAACGAATAGATGTGTTCCCATCCGCGTCCGTCGTTGCGGTTGGAGCAGAAGAATCCGCGGTTGTACGGTCCGTCGAACGTCATTCCGAAATCGTCGGCAGAGGAGTTGAGCGGATATCCGGGGTGGTCCAGCTGGTAGCGGATGATGACTTTTCCTTCTTCGTCAACGTCCTTCACTGGCGTTGCGATGTAGATGTCGAGTCCGCCCATGCCGGGATGCCCGTTGCTGGAGAAGTAGAGGTCGCCGTTGGGGCGGAACGTCGGGAAACATTCGTCGCCGGTTGTGTTGATGGATGGTCCGAGGTTCTCCACGCCGCCGAGTCCGGCAGGCGTGATTCGTACCCGCCAGATGTCGAGTCCGCCCAGTCCTCCCGGCATGTCGGAGGTGAAATAAAGCCATAGTCCGTCGGGCGATATGGCGGGGTGTGCGTAGCTGGAGAGCGTGTCGCCGGTGATTTTGAGTTCGGTCGGCTTGCCCCATGTGGCATCTGCGCGGTTGGATACGACGATTTCTGCGAAGCGTGGCGATGCGGGATCCGTCTTGCATTGTGTGAGATACATCTCGCGGTTGTCGGTAGAGAAGCAGCATGCCCCCTCGTCGTAGGCGGAGTTCAGTCCGCCAGACACTGCCTGCGGTCTGCTCCACTGCCCTTTGTCGTCTTTTGTGGAGACGAAGATGTCACCGGCTTTTGCTCCGGTGATGAGGCTGTTTTCATCGCCCATGGCATCGTTGCGTGTGGAGGTGAAATAGAGTTGGTCGGCGGGATTGCCTAAGAGCATGGGTGAGTAGTCTGCCCGTCGGGAGTTGAACACCTCCATCCGTTTGACCGTATAGCGTGAGCCATCCTCTTTCCATGTGGCAGCCTGCCGTGCAGACAGCAGTCCGCTTTTAGCCAATGGGTCGTCGGGCATGGAGTCGAGCACGAAGATGAACTCTTTCTCAGCCTCTTTGTAGTTGCCGTTTTTCAGTAGTTGGTGACCGAGCCGCAGGTGTGTTTGCACATCGTCCTTTTTATATCGGATGACGTTGCGATAGGCTGCGATGGCTTTTTGCGTGGCATTGATTTTGTCGTAGCAGAACGCCAGTTTGGCGGCTCGTATGCCCCGGTTGTCGCGCTCCTTGGCAGGAGTCTTTGAGTATGCCTGTTTGAACTGGTTGGCTGCCTCGTGGTATTCGCCGAGTGCCAGATGTTTCTCTCCGTTCCTGAGGTTTTTGTCTATTCCGCAGGAGGCGAGAAGCATCATGATGAGTATGAAATACAAATACCGTTTGCAGCTCTTTTGAAACATCTTTGTCGTAGCGTTTACTTATTCTTAAACGCATGAATCGTCGTTTTATTGTAGGATGTCAGGACGAAGAGGGGGCTAAGACTTGAACGGCACCCGATAGTTGCAGCCTTCTTTCCACCGCGAGCATCCGTAGGCTGTCTTCCCTTTGATGACGGTTCCCTGCTTGCACACTGGACAAGTGGTGCCCTCGACAGGAGCAGCCTCTTCTGTCTTTTTGGCTGCGGCGGCAGTGGCTTTCGTCGTCGTGCGTCGGACTTTTTTCAGTTTTTTCAAGTCCTCGTCGGTCGTGATGGTGATGCGCTTGTCGTTTCTGTCGGTCAGCACCTGTCTGACGATGTCGTTGATTTGTTGTTTGAGTTCGTCGATGAACTGTGCGGCATCATACTTTTTATGTTCAATATCACGCAGTTTCTTCTCCCAGATGCCCGTCAGTTCGGGGCTTTTGAGCAATTCGTCGCGTATGGTTCCGATGAGTTCGATGCCGGTCGGTGTGGCGATGAGGTTCTTGCGTTCCTTCCGGATGTAGTGACGGCGAAAGAGTGTCTCGATGATGGCAGCCCGGGTCGATGGCCGTCCGATGCCGTTCTCTTTCATGGCAGCGCGCAACTCCTCGTTGTCCACCAGTTTTCCAGCCGTTTCCATCGCCCTGAGCAGTGTCGCTTCGGTGTAGGGTTTGGGCGGTGTGGTCATCTTCTCGGTGAGTGTCGGCTGATGCGGTCCGCTCTCTCCCTTTTCGAATGATGGCAGCGTGCGCTCCTCGTCGTCTTTGTTCTCCTCCTCCGTGTCGTTTTTCTCTGTTTTCTGATAGAGTGCTCTCCATCCCGGGTCGAGTATTTCCTTTCCCGTCACCTTGAACTCCACCTTGTCCACTTTTCCCTGTACGGTGGTCGTTGCGAATTTGCAATCGGGGTAGAACACGCTGATGAACCGTCGTGCTATGAGGTCATAGACTTTGCGCTCAAGGTCAGATAGCGCTGTCGGCGGTACGCCTGTGGGGATGATGGCGTGGTGGTCGGTCACCTTGCTGTTGTCGAACACTTTCTTGCTTTTCGGCAGTTTCTTCGCACCGAGGGGCTTGATGAAGGCTGCGTAGGGTGCTTCGCCGGCAAATTTCGCCTGGTACAAGCCGTTGAGGATTGCGGGGCACTTGGCATATACGTCTTCGCTGAGAAACTGTGTATCGACACGCGGATAGGTGGTCAGTTTCCGTTCGTAGAGCGCCTGTATGGTGTTGAGGGTTACTTCGGCACTCATTCCGAACTTGCGGTTGCAGTCCACCTGCAGCGATGTGAGGTCGTAGAGGTGGGGTGGCGCTTCCTTGCCGTTCTTCTTTTCCACCTTCGTGATTTCAAACGGTTTGTCTTTGATGAGTTCAAACGATTTCTCGCCTTCTTCCTTGTTGGTGAATCGTCCTTTTGTTGCGGTGAAGGTGGTGTCGCGGTATATCGTGGAAAGCACCCAGTAGGGCTCCGGTTTGCATTGTTCTATTTCTTGTTGCCGTTTCACGATGAGTGCCAGCGTCGGCGTCTGTACGCGTCCAATGCTCAGCGGGTGTCCCGGTTGCCCGTATTTGATGGAATAGAGCCGCGTGGCATTGATGCCGAGCAGCCAATCGCCGATAGCGCGTGAGAGTCCTGCCATGTATAGTTGGTGGTATTCCTGTTGGTCTTTCAGGTTCTCAAATCCTTCGCGTATGGCTTCGTCGGTCATCGATGATATCCAAAGTCGGCTGACGGGACATTTCGCTCCAGCCTTTTGCATCACCCAGCGTTGGATGAGTTCGCCCTCCTGTCCGGCATCGCCGCAGTTAATGATGCGCTCGGCTTTGCTCATCAGCCGTTGAATCACGTCAAACTGCTTCTTCACACCTTTGTCGTCCTTGAGTCTGATGCCGAAGCGCGGCGGAATCATCGGTAGGTATTCCTGTCGCCATGATTTCCATTGGGGAGCGTAGTCTTCGGGCATTTTCAATTCACAGAGATGACCGAACGTCCATGTCACCTGAAAGCCGTTGCCCTCCATGTAGCCGTCTTTCGACTGATTGGCTCCGATAATGCGTGCAATATCTTTTGCCACACTGGGCTTTTCTGCAATACAAACAATCATCTTTGAATAACGATTTTTTGAATGAATCAATACCCTAAGTCCTCGCCCACAAGGATGACGACGTGGCGTTTCTCGGGATAGGAGTTGCGTAGGAAGTGCACCTGGTTGCAGATGCTTTGCGGCGAATGGCAGCTGTGACAAATGCCATCTTTCTGGCAAGGCGTGTTGATGTCGAACCGTGCGGCATTGATGGGGGCAGCCGTTGAGCGGGCACGTGTCCATGCTGCGTCAACATCCCTTGCCACCTTGTTCATGCCGACAATGAAAATCACCCGCTTCGGTCCCCATGTGATGGCTGCCACGCGGTTGCCGTTGCCGTCGATGTTGACGATGACGCCATCCTCACTGATAGCATTCACGCTGGAAAGGTAGAAATCGCATTCGAAGCTCTTGCGATAGATGTTGATTTTCTCCTCTTGTGTCTGCGCATCTTCACGGTCGTAAATCTGATATTCTCCCGATGCTTTCAGTTCCGTAGTGAGCCCCGTGTCGCGGATACTCATCGAACCACCCCACGAAATGGAACTCCCTGCAGGTATCAGTGCGCGTACTTTTTCTTTCATCGTCGCCGTGTCCGGGCAATAGTGTGCCTCGAAATGGCGCATCTCGAGATGGCGGATAAGTTGCTCCGCCAACTTCCTGTTGCGAATGTCCTTTGGTTGATTCATCGTTTTTATTTTTGTGCAAAGATAACTAAAATTCCACAAAAATGCCGTGTAGGCGGAGAGAAATATTTTTCTTTCCTTTTTTGCCCGCTCGATATTTTTGTTTACCTTTGTACACAATTGCAGACGGGGTGCCAGAAAGAACAGGACAGGCAACTGGAAGCGGTATGTAGAAGTTACACATTTAATAATATATATAAGTATGAAAAAAGCCATCGTATTTTTGTTTGTTCTCTGTTTGGGAGCCGTAGCGCATGCCCAATCGGCAGAAAAACGAGTGAAAGTAGCCATCCCCGGTGGGAAGCATTATCTCTATCGTTTAACCCTGACGGATAAGAAAGGCACTCCGTTCAGTGTGAAGAAGCCACAGGCATTTCTCTCCCAGCGTGCCATCGACCGCCGTAAGCGTCAGCATATCTCGGTGACCGAGAGCGACCTGCCCGTATCGCCGAAATATGTGAAGAAGATTGCTGCCACAGGTGCGGGGATTGTGGGCACGAGCAAGTGGAACAATACGGTCGTGGTCAGCGTGAAAGACACGTTGCAGGCAGAAGAACTGAAACACTTGTCGTTTGTGTCGGACGTGAAGAAAATCTGGGCATCGCCCGATTCGATGCGTGCGCAGAAACGTGAATATGTCGTTCCCGAGTTGAAACGTGCCGAGAAGACACCGGAAAGCGTCTATGGAGTAGGCGAGAAGTCCATTGATATCATCAATGGTAAGCCCCTCCATGAAGCAGGTTTCAGAGGCAAAGGAATGGTGATTGCCATTCTCGACGGCGGCTTTATGAATGCCGATAAGGTGGAAGGTTTCAAAAATACGACGATTTTAGGTTCGCGCGATTGTGGTTATCCTCGTGTGGAATCAATCTTTGCAGAGGGAGACCATGGCACGAAAGTGTTGTCGTGCATGGGCACCAACCTTCCCGATATGTTTATCGGCACAGCACCCGAGGCATCCTATTGGCTTATCCGCAGCGAAGTGGGCTTTTACGAGAGCCTGTGCGAGGAAGATTTCTGGGCGATGGCAGTGGAGTTTGCCGACTCGGTGGGAGCCGATGTTATCAATTCGTCACTCGGATATGTGGGGTATGACGACAAGTCGATGAACCACAAATACCGTGACCTCAACGGAAAGACAGCCCTCATCTCGCGGACGGCATCAATGCTTGCCGACAAAGGAATGGTCTTGGCAAACAGCGCAGGAAACTCGGGAGCGAGCACATGGAAAAAGATTAACTTCCCGTCAGACGCAGACCATATCTTGACGGTTGGCGCACTGACACCGATGAAGAAGAATGCCACGTTCAGTTCCGTAGGCAATACGGCTGACGGACGTGTGAAACCCGATGTGATGTCGCTTGGCAATCCCGCAGCCGTCATCAGCGGACGAGGCATCATCACCACTGCCAGCGGCACTTCTTTCGCTTCGCCCGTGCTCTGCGGAATGGTGGCTTGCCTCTGGCAGGCACTGCCCGACAAGACGGCGCACGAGATAATCGACATCATCCGTCGGAGTGCCGACAACTATGAGACGCCCGACAATATCTTCGGATATGGAATTCCCGACTTCTGGAAGGCATACGAACAGAATAAGAAATAAATGAATCGCGCGCTTTCTCTTTTTGAACTGAACTCATTGGTGCGCGAAGCCATTGAGGAGTATGTGACCGACGAATACTGGGTGGAGGCTGAACTGGCATCTGCACATGAATCGGGTGGACACTGCTACATGGAGTTGATTCAGAAAGAGGACGGCTCGAACACACCGATTGCCCGTGCTTCGGCACGGTGCTGGCGCTCTACATGGGCATTGCTGAAGCCCCATTTTGAGCGTGAGACGGGGCAGACATTACGAGGCGGACTGAAAGTTCTCCTGCAAGTATATCCTCAGTTTCACGAGAATTTCGGGTTTTCGTGGATTGTGACGGATATTGACCCGACCTACACGCTCGGAGATATGGCGCGTCGTCGGCAGGAAATCATCCGTCGGTTGAAAGAAGAAGGGGTGTTCGACCTCAACAAAGAGCTTGAATTGCCGCTTTTTGCACAGCGCATTGCCGTGATATCCAGCGATTCGGCAGCAGGATACGGCGACTTCTGCAAGCAATTGTCGGAAAACAAACAAGGCTTCAAGTTTGCCGTGGAACTATTCTCTGCCGTGATGCAGGGCGAACAGGTGGAGCAGACAGTCATCGCCGCCCTCAATGAAATCAATGAAAGGAGAGAGGATTTCGACTGCGTCGTGATTATCCGAGGTGGTGGTTCCACCAGCGATTTGAGCGGCTTCGATACACTCGCCCTGGCAGAGAATGTTGCCAACTTCCCTTTGCCGGTCATTACGGGTATCGGTCACGACAGGGACGAGAGCGTGCTGGACATGGTTTCCCACACGCGAGTGAAGACCCCGACAGCAGCGGCAGCCTTCTTGATAGAACATCTTCAGGATGTGTACAGCCTTATTGTGGAAGCAGAAGAGGATGTTATTCGTTGCGTGACCGACCGTCTGCAGAAAGAACGTCTGCGCATAGACCGGCTCATAGAGTTGCTTCCCAAGCAGTTGGCTGCATTCCTGACTGCCCAGCATGCCCGTCTTGGGCGACTCATCGAGTTGCTCCCCAGGCAGACCGCAGCATGCCTGACCAGTCAGCGTGGCAATCTCGACCTCCTTGCAGCCACTATGCGCAGTGTGCTTGAACGCAGGATGCTGCAAGAGAACCATCGCATGGAGATGTTGGAACATCGAGCGGATGCCGTGAATCCGGAAAAACTCTTGCAGAGAGGCTATTCCATTACACGGAGTAACGGGCGTGTCGTGCGGAGTCCGGAACAGCTGAAAGCAGGCGATGAGATAGAGACAACGATGGAAAAAGGAACCATCAAATCAGTAGTAACGAAATCTTAAAAAACAATGAAACAAATGAAATATGAGGAAGCCATGCGGCAATTGGAAGATATTGTCCGCAAGATGGAAAATGATGAGTTGGATATTGATTCGCTGGCAGAACAGTTGAAGAAAGCGCAGGAACTCATCAAGTTATGCAAGGATAAGCTGACAAAGACCGATGAGGAAATCAGGAAACTGCTCGAAGAACAGGGAAAATAGATGTTTATTCAGGTTTTTTATAGAAAAATAGTTGCGAGTTCGCGATAAACTTACTACTTTTGTCTGCTCATACGATGCAATTCGTTTTGAAATAATCTATGATAACACTTAAAAATACAACGAAAAATGAAAAACTTAGATTGGGCTAGTCTGCCGTTCGGCTATGTGCAGGCAGATTACAACGTTCGTTGCTATTATCGCAACGGGAAGTGGGGAGAGATTGAAGTCAGCTCAGACCCGAACATCAACATGTCAATCGCAGCCACTTGTCTTCACTACGGACAGGAAGGTTTTGAAGGTTTGAAAGCCTATCGCGGAAAAGACGGGAAAGTGCGCCTGTTCCGTGTAGATGCCAATGCAGAGCGTCTGCAGCAGACAGCACGTGGACTCCTCATGGCAGAAGTTCCTACAGAGCTCTTCGCTGAGATGTGTAAGAAGGTCGTTCTGCTGAACGAAGACTGGATTCCTCCATACGAGACGGGAGCAACGCTCTATCTGCGTCCGCTGCTCATCGGTACGGGAGCTCAGGTGGGCGTGAAGTCTGCCGACGAATTCTGCTTCCTCATCTTCGTCACACCGGTAGGACCTTACTTCAAAGGCGGATTCAAGTGCAACCCATACGTCATCACCCGTCAGTATGACCGTGCGGCACCGTTGGGAACCGGACGTTACAAAGTGGGTGGAAACTACGCTGCTTCGATGCTCGCAAGCAAGTTTGCACACGATAAAGGCTATGCGGCAGAGTTCTATCTGGATGCAAAAGAGAAGAAATATATGGACGAGTGCGGTGCTGCCAACTTCTTTGGTATCAAAGACAATACATACATCACACCTAAGTCTGACTCCATTCTTCCGAGTATCACCAACCGCAGCTTGATGCAGTTGGCAGAGGACTTGGGCATGAAAGTGGAGCGTCGTCCGATTCCTGAAGAAGAACTGTCAACCTTCGAGGAGGCAGGCGCTTGCGGAACGGCAGCAGTCATCAGTCCGATATCCTATATCGACGATTTGGAGAACGACCACCGTTACACCATTTCGAAGACGGGAGAGCCCGGACCTATCTCCAAGAAGCTCTACGACCTGCTCCGTGGCATTCAGTATGGTACTGAAGAGGACAAGCACGGATGGACCACTGTGATTAAAGAGTAATTTTTCAATACATGAATATCCCCTTCACACCAAGTTGTGGAGGGGATATTGTTGACTATAAAGGAGGTTGCCGTCAATAGGTAAATAGTAGTGTGGCAACCATTTTTTACAAAATTATGGGTAAAGGAAAACTGCAGAAATTCGCTGAGATGGAGACGTTCAGAAACGTCTTTCAGTATCCCTATGCGGTCATTGAGAACACTCCCTTCCCGCTGAAAGGACGATGGCGGGAAGAATATTTCCATAATGACCATCCTGTCGTCCTTGAATTAGGATGCGGAAAGGGCGAATACACGGTGGGACTGGCACGCCTCTTTCCCGATATGAACTTCATCGGGGTTGACATCAAGGGAGCCCGCATGCACAAAGGTGCAAAAGAAGCTTTGGATGAAGGGCTGGAAAATGTGGCGTTCCTCCGCACGAACATCGAATTTATCGACCGCTTCTTCAGCGAGGGGGAGGTGCAGGAAATTTGGCTGACATTCAGTGACCCGCAGATGAAGAATCCCCGCAAGCGCCTGTCCAGCACCTACTTCATGGAAAGATACCGCCGTTTCCTGACAGACAATGGCTTGATTCACCTGAAGACCGACAGCGATTTCCTGTTTACCTATACGCAGCTGATGGTAGAAAAGAACCAACTGCCCATCGAAGTCATCACGAAAGATTTGTATCACGATACGCCGGCAACAATCGTCGGCTCGCCCTTGCTCACCATCCAGACCTACTATGAGCAGCAATGGATTTCGCGAGGGCTGAACATCAAGTACATGCGTTTCCGTTTGCCGCATGTGGGACGGCTGGAAGAGAGCGACGTGGAGATTCCGCTCGACGATTATCGGAGTTATAAGCGAACGAAACGCAGTTCGTTGGATGTCGCAAAATAGTCAGCATCGTATGGGAAAGAGGTGGAAGTGGTGTCTTCTTGCTTGTTTGTCCAACTCTTCATTACTGATGGCGCAAACGGAAAATATGCCCAAATTCCGTGGAGCACTATAAAAAAGAAAAACGTTACACATTATTATATATATTATATATGACACTTTATCCGAAACTGATACTCGATGCGCTCGCAACCGTGACGTATCCGGGCACGAAAAAGAGTCTTGTAGAGAGCGAGATGGTGGCAGAAGACCTGCATATCGACGGGATGAAGGTGGAGTTCACGCTCATCTTTCCCCGCGAGACCGACCCGTTTCTCAAGTCAACCATCAAGGCGGCAGAGGCTGCCATCCACTACCATGTGTCTAAAGAGGTGGAGGTGACCATCAAGCAGGAATACAAGTCAAAGCCCCGCCCCGAAGTCGGAAAGCTCTTGCCGCAGGTGAAGAACGTCGTGGCAGTGAGCAGCGGAAAGGGCGGTGTGGGCAAATCGACCGTCGCTGCCAATCTCGCCATCTCGCTCGTAAGGCTCGGCTTCCGCGTGGGACTGTTGGATGCCGACATCTTCGGACCCTCCATGCCGAAGATGTTCGGAGTGGAAAATGCCCGTCCGTGTGCCACCCGCGTCGATGGTCGCGACCTGATAGAGCCCATCGAGAAATATGGCGTGCGGCTGCTGAGCATCGGCTTCTTCGTCAATCCGGAGACGGCGACGCTGTGGCGCGGCGGCATGGCTTCGAATGCGCTCAAGCAGCTCATTGGCGATGCCAACTGGGGCGAGCTGGACTATCTCATTCTGGATACGCCGCCGGGCACGAGCGACATCCATCTGACGCTCCTCCAGACGCTTGCCATCACCGGCGCCGTCATCGTCACCACGCCGCAGGAGGTGGCGCTGGCAGATGCCAGGAAGGGCATCGACATGTATCGTAACGAGAAGGTGAACGTGCCGATACTCGGACTGGTGGAGAACATGTCGTGGTTCACGCCGGCAGAGCTACCCGACAACCGCTATTACATCTTCGGAAAGGAGGGCGGAAAGCGGCTGGCAGAGGAGCATCAGATTCCCTTGCTGGCGCAGATTCCCGTCGTGCAGGGCATTTGTGAGCATGCCGACGGCGGCAAGCCTGTGTCGCTGGATGCCGCGGCGCAGGAAGCGCAGATGTATCTGTCGCTGGCGCAGTCGGTCGTGACGATGGTCAATCGACGCAACAAGATGATGAACCCGACGAAGATTGTAGAAGTGAAGCACTGAATATGCGGGCGGATGCATCATCCGCCCGTTTTTTTTCTCTCCGCGCTACACATTATTATATATATGCGGGCGGACCGATGTATCTGCCCGCAGGAAGAGACCCCACCCCTGCCCCTCCCCTAAGAAGGGAGGGGAGCGAAGTTAGTGGCATACTCCCGTCAGGCGCTCCCCTTCACTGAGATGGGAGGGGAGTGAAGTTAGTGGCACACTCCCGTCAGGCGCTCCCCTTCACTGAGATGGGAGGGGTAGGGGTGGGGCGGAAGACAATCTCAAACCACATAATAAAAATACGCTCTCGTTCGGGTGGATTTGCAAATCCGCCCGCAGAAAAATAATCTGTGTAATCGGCGAAATCTGCGGTTAATATGAATTAAGAATTATGATTAGGGTTGTGTGCCTCCCGTAGGGGCGGATCGATGTATCCGCCCGAAAGAAAGGAGAAAAGTGGAATATCTTTTACATTTTCAATCAAATATTAACTATTATTAGTTTTTTTTTTTTAAGTTAACTGTATTATTCGTATTTTTGCCGCGCAAATCAGGAAATTTTTAATCACAAACAAAACAATTTCGATTATGGCAGTATTTTATACGTTGTATCAGAACAACTGCGAAGGCCCCGCGTTAAATAACAACGCACAGCGCACTCTCAGTTTGTCGCTGAGAGCTACTTAAGAAATATTTATTTAATCAGTAATAAAATGTATTTAAACAAAGAGTGAAATGAAAATGACAAAAGAACAAGACGCAAAACGTGAGTATGTGCATCCCGAGTCACGGGTGATTCCCTCGCCCTTGTATGGCTGTCAGCTGATGGCTGCAAGTGGCGGAACCATCGGTGGCGGTGGCTATGACGATGGAGGAGATGAGAATCTTTCCAAGGAAAACAAGTGGTCTGACGATGACGACGGATTGTCATGGAGTGATACGGACCATCCTTGGGAAGAAGAAAGAATATGGGAGCCATGGAACTGATTATGCGCAATGCCACAATGTTTCCTTATTATAATGAAAAGATTAATTTAACTAAAAGTGTTACATCATGAAAAAATATCTTTATTTTATCCCTTTTCTGAGTCTGCTGCTGTTTGCTTCTTGCTCCAATGAAGACGATTTGACCATGGATACACCTGAAGAACCTGGTGTTCCGATGATTCCATTCGAGGCTACCATCGGCGAAAGCAGCGAACCCAATTTAGTAGCGATGGCTCGCGCTGACAAAGATCATAAAGAAGGCCCGCAGAAAGCCATCACCGTAGATGGAAACACCATCAATCCGGTATGGACGGTAGGTGAAGAGTTGGGACTGATTGTTGATAACAAACTTTACAAGGTTACAGTAACCAGCGTAAACAACAACCGTGCCACCATTTCCGGAACACTTCCTGCCACAGCTGACGGAAAAAATGCGAAGTTCATCTTCCCTTATTCAGCCATCGACACCTCAAAAAAGACAGTAAAGGCTGACCTGCTGAACAACCAAGACGGCACTTTGGAAACAATTGCTAAAGACCTTGACGTTCGTGAGGGAAGTGGAGTCTTAAAAGTGAGCGGTGGTAAAGCTGGATTGAAGGAAGATGTGAATTTGACCAGTTCTTTCTGTATCATGAGAATTGCGACAACATGCTACGGAAAAGACTACAACATCACCGATATGAAGATTACCAGCACTACCAGCAGCAACAAGATCAACAACGACATTACACTTAGCCTTGCTAATCCAGTGCACGAGAACATCTATGTAGCATTACGTCCCACTACAGGAACTGCAGGTGAAGAGTTCATGTTTAGAACAGGCGACCAATCAAACACGACGCTGTATGTGGTGAAATATGCTAAACTGACCCGCGGTAAAGGAAAATATTATCGTTCCAATATAAGTCTCTTGTGGGAATTCTACAAAGAGAATTGCTATGCTCAATGGGATGCAACGGATTTCTGGGAGAATTATAATACAGAGTACAACCAAAACGAAACGCCAGCATTTGGCGAACCGGCAGTCAACGACCCTTGCAAAGACATGCCCACCGCAAAAGAGATGCTGACATATATGACCTATGGCGATGTTTATTTAGAAGAAACAACAGAATGGTATTTAGATAAAAAAATCTATTCAGGCGGTACGTGGTTCCTACCAAAAGCAAGTATTGATAACTTCTCTGGTAAAGCAGCAGCCGCAACCCCGACAGAAGTAACTGAGGCTGAAGGCAGTAATGGCCATATTCACATGGATGTAGTAAGAATGGATGATGTGCATCAAGTGCGCCCGTCCAACCCAGACAATTATTTCTTCATACCTTTCCTCGGAGGATATTTTAAAAGGGGTTGGGATGCACCCCACCAATACCCTGGATTTACAATTTCAATTTGGACTTCAACAGCCTCACATCAAACAACCTCATTACACCATAGTATGGCATACAACTTTGTGGCTCTCAAAGGTAAAACTCATGTCTATGATGACTCAGGTGAATCTGCAGTCCATATATCCCTTGACTGTTGGCAAGGCGAAAGAAGCCAAGGTTTCTTATGCGGAGTGCGTCCAAACGGTCTGCCTTGGTTTAAATAAGATGATTCATGAGAAAACTGAAAGTACATTATTCAATATTTAATTAATTAGCATTATGAAAGTAGATTTAAGGAAGTATGTTCCCCCATTCATTGAGAGTAAAGAGTGCGAGTTTCAACACATCATGACCACTTCTCTCGGCGGGCATGCCGGCGATGGTAACGACGACGGTGAGATAACTGGCGCCAAAGAGATTGTCTTTTGGGACGACAGCGATAAGCTGGAGATGGATAAAAAAGAAGACAAAGTATGGAAATTTAAACCTTGGGAGGATTATTTGTGGTAATAACTGGCATGAACCCATATACTACATATAATCGATCAGGCATTTCAATAATAGATAAATTAAAAATATGGAAAAGTTTTTATACCATTCCATGGTGCTTGTAGCCGCGGCAATCGCTACGTGCAGCACCATCGTCAGCTGCAGCAACAATGAGTTGGAGGCAGAAAACAACGAGAACAACGAAGTAGAAGTAGAGAAAGAGAAGACATTATTCTCGTCTGGCAATAACACGACGCGCACTTCGATGGATGCGCAACGCAAATTCTACTGGTCGGAAGGAGACCAAATCTATGTGAACACTACTGGCGACACATACCAGAGAACGTCTTCCATCACCCTCTCGTCAGACAAACGAACAGCAGACTTCCTGCTTGAAGGCATCAGTCTGAAAGAGCCGACATGCTCTGTGATGTATATCGGCAACGGCACGAATACAGCAAGCACTAAAGTTGCTGATATGGAAGTGACCATAGAAAAGGGACAGGTACAGTCGGAATGGGACAATGGTGACCATGTTGGTCCGTCTGGCGACTGCGGTTTGGACATAGCCACAAGAAACGAAACGTCTGGAAAATACACGTTCAAGCTCAATCACAAAGCAGCCTATTTGGTATTCCAGCCCTACAAGATAGCAGATGTAACGAAAAAATGGACGCTGATGAAAATAGAAATCATCACCGACGGCACGACAAATGTTGCAGGAACCTATCCTTTCGGCACAGGACAACTTGACGTTGACAACGCCACAAATACTTCTAACACGGTGACGCTCACTTGCGGAACGGCTGGTTTCGACCTTGACTTCAAACCAGAACCTTCTGCTTCGGGAAAAAGCTGTTTTGCGGTCATCCAACCAGGCACACACACGATAACCATTCGCTACACCATCAAACCGGAAGTGTCGGTAAACCATGTCGAAGGCGCAACATTCACCATCGAAAAAACGATTGCTTCACGCGCCTACAATATTGGCGGTGTGACAACCATCAAACATGAGTTGGGTGTAGAGTCCTACTCTACCGATCTTTTCTACACGTGGGATGCCGTGAATCCATATTGGTACGGCGTTTCTTCGGAGAATATTCCCAACTTCATGGGTACATCCCATAATGATTATCCCACTGCTACCGATGAACGCAACCGCTGGTTCAACAGCCCAATAGTGGTTGATGGTAAATACATGGCTCAAAATTCTTGTAAAAACCTTCCAAACGTCAATACCGCGAGTTGGTATGCAATGCGTGGCGATCCACGATGGGAAAATAACTATCCGTGGTTCTATAAGGGCAACGGCGGTGCCCACATCTATACTTACGGAGCATGGTTTTTGAAATGGGATAATATTCCAGAAAAGCCTGATGGTGATAAGATCAATTGCCCTTATGATATAGCTGGTGTAGATAGGCGTTTAACTACAACTGCTGATAGAACCTATACAAACGTTAGTAGTAAATATAGAACTGGTGGTCGCCCATCCGCAACGGAAATCGGTAAATATTTCTTCCTACCTGCCATGAGCCATTGTGAGAATGGTGCTATTCCTAAAAATGCTCATGGTTGCTATTGGACTTCGAGTAGTCCAACACTAACTGAAAAAAGCTGGGTATTCACGTTCACATACCAAGAAGTGTATATTAGCTATAATAATACTCTTCAACGTAAAGGAGGGCGTATAGTGGCTCCCGATTGGTTTAAGTAGCGACCTTTTCCGCATTAGTAGAAATTCATAATCAACAGAAAATATAGAAGAAACCATTAGGGAGAATGCTTTTCGCCGCCTGTTGTGAAACAGGCATCTTCTCCCGCTATATAGACTTTATTTACACATCATTTTATTATTATCTACTTTTTAATTATCGCTCCCCGGTGTTGTGAAACACTGGGGATTTTTTATTATGAAGAATTGGATGGGAGGACGGGCGGATTGGTGTATCCGACCGAAAAGTTTCTCCAACCAAATTCAGTGAATTTGGTGATCAAATCAAGTTGATTTGGTCACCAAATCAACTTGATTTGTTTTTCAACTATCAAACGTTAGGCTGGTTCGGATGATGCTTTCGCCTTCATAATCTTTTCCTTCATCTTGCGTGCACTTTCTGTGGCGTGGAGGCGTGCCTGTATGATTTGGTAGCGATAGACGGCGCAGGTGGCGAAGAAATAGATGGTGGTCTGAATCCATAGCGCCTGATACTCAAAACGGATGTCGGCGAGGGTGGCACCCATGGTGTTGAGGCGCACGAATCCCCGTATTCCGAAGGTGGAGGGGAAAAGGGCTGCGATGGCTCGCCATGCGCCTGGGATGTTGCTCTGCGGCCACGAGATGCCCGAGAGGAAAAGTAGGGGGACGGACGTGAAGACGATGATGAGCATGACGTTTTCACGATAGCGGACGACGCACGATATCATCATCCCGAAGAAGATGGTCGATAGGAGGAAGGGCACCATGAGCCCGATGTAGTCGTCCATCTGCACGAGTTGAACGAGGTTGAACATCCGGGGTATGCACAGTGTGACGAATGCTCCCATCACTGCATAGACCATGAAATAGCAGAGCGACTTGCCGAGTACGATTCTGAAGACGCCGTTGTAGTGACGGCTGACGGGAACGAGGTCGCGGTAGCGGTTGTTCTCTCGTGCCGTTCCTGCTGCCATCCCGATGCCGAGCAGGAGTGTCTGGTGGAGGATGAGGATGAGTACGCCGGGCAGGATGAATGCGGCGTATCCTCCTGATGGGTTGAAGATGGGTACGTCTTCATACGCCAGTGGCTGTATGGTGATTTCGTCGTCGCGCTCGGTCATGCCCATGCCGCCTTTCTTCTGTATCTGTTCGCCCATTCCGAGCGATATTTCGGTGGCTGTCTGGTAGATGGCCTTGTAATAGAGCATGATACTCATGTCGCAGTAGATGCTGACGTGTGCCTGTTTGCCGGTGTTCAGGTTGCTTGCGAAGTCAGACGGGAAATAGATGATGCCACGTGCTTCCTGTTTGCCGATGAGGGGTTTTGCTTCTTCGATGCTGTTGCTGTATGCAGCCACCTTGACGTTGGGCGATGCGTCAAACTGCCGGATGAACTTGCGCGAGAGTTGCGAGTGTGAATGATCGACCACGGCAACGGGTACTTCGTGAACGGTCTCATTGTTGTAGAGCCAGGCATAGAGTATCGGGTAGAGCAGCGGCACGAGGATGAAGAATATAAGTACGCCCTCGTCCTTCACGGTGTTCTTCATCTCGTATGCCCAGATGTGGCACATGTCGTGGATTCCTTCGTTGATTTTATGAAGTAATCCCCTCCAGCCGTTCTGCGTCTCAGCTTTCCGGTTAGTCTGCCTGTTCTCTGTATGCTGTTCTTTCATTGCTCTTTTTCTTTAAGGGATATACACATATTCGAGCATTGCCTTCTTGATGCGTCGGAGCACAGTGACCGGCAGAAGGCAGAAGAGAACGAGCGCACCGACGTTCAGCCATGCATGTGAAATGGGGAAGCCGTTGAAGATGCAGGTCTGGTAGATGCGGAAGTAGTGGCGCATGGGGAAGAGATTGGCGAGCGCCTGTATCTCGCTGTCCATGGCATCGACGGGGAAGGTGGAGCCCATCACCGAGAAACTCAGTGCTGCCCACAGCGAGCAGATGCTCATCGACATGCGCAGCGAGGGAGTCAGTCCGAATGCGAAAACGCCGAAACCTTGTGCGGACAGCACGGCAAGGATATTGAGCAGTATCAATCGCCACATGCCTCCGGAATGCGGGAAGTGCAGGATATAGATGACGTAGAACTCGTAGGCGCACATGATGGTGAGGAACACGAGCGTCTGCGGCAGCAGCTTCCCGATGAGCGCAACGATGATATTGTTGTCGGCAGCAGCCAACCATTCCTTTGAGCGGTTGAATTTGAGTTCCGTACCGATGGAGTAGGCTGTAATCAGGAAGATAAACAGGAGGATACATCCGGGAATGAGGGAGGAACTGAGATAGACGTTGTAGTTGATTTGCGGATTGTTGATGGGGTGCGTGTCAATCGTGACGGGTTGCAGGAAGTTGCGTATTTCAGCAGATGTCTTGCCGAGCGCCGATAACTTTGCCTTGCCGACGGCTGCCGAGCCGAGTGTGGAGATGGTCTTGAGGTCTCTGAAGAGCAGTGCGCCGGCAGTGAGATAGGCATTGTTGTAGTAGAATGAGATTTTCGGCTGTCGGGAGGCAAGCAGCGCTCCTTCGGTTCCTTCGGGAATATAGAGGAAGGCGTAAATCTTGTTTTTCTGTACTGCGTTGCGTGCCTCGTTGATGGTGGGGTAGTGTGCAACGACTTTCGATGACTGGAACGCATCCAGTTGGCGGATGAGTGCCCTGGACGTGGAAGAGTTGTCGTTGTCGATGACGCCTATCGGCATGTTCTCCGGTTGTCCCTCATCCATGATGGAGGTGAAGAATACCGTGACGGCAATCGGGAAGATAACCATGCAGAATATATATACGGGATTGGACTTCAGAATGCCACATTCTCGAAGTGCAATCCGGTAGATCTGCTTGTATCGACTTCCCTTTTGCATGATTAGCGTGCCAGTCCCTATTCTTTGATGATGAGCGACATGCCCGGGCGCAATCCTTCAATCTTGGTGAGCGGCTTGGCTTTCACCTCAAACGTTTTCAGGTCATACTGCCCGTTGCTCTTGGTCGCTTTCCACACGGCATACGCTCCTTGGTCCTTGATGTAGTACACCTTCATCTGAATTTCTTTGTCAAATGCAGGAACGTAAGCCTTGAACGTGTCGCCGATTTTCATTCCCTTGAGTTGGTCTTCACGGATATTGAACGTTCCCCACATATCGTTCATGACGGCGATGCTCATGATGGGTGAGCCCGTTCCGACCAGTTCGCCGATTTCGGGATAGACCTCGCTCACTTCTCCGTCCATGGTTGCCACCTGAACCGTCTCGCTGAGGAGCGACTTGAAGACGTCAACTGCGCTCTTTGCAGCCTGTGCCTGTTTCGCAGCAGCCTTCTTCTCTTCCCAGCGTGCACCGTTCTTAGCCATGTCGTATTGGCTCTTGGCAGCATTCACCTGTGCCTCTGTCGCCTGATAGGCAGCCAGTGCCTCGTCGCGTTTCTGCGCACTCATCACGCCGCTGTCGTAGAGATTCTGCACGCGGTTGTATGATTTCTGTGCGATATCCCTTGCGGCAATCGCCTGTTGCCATAGTTGGTATGCCGCCTGTATCTGTTCCTTCCGTGCTCCGTTGTCCGCCATTTCGCTCATGGCTTCGGCAGCACCTTGGGTTGCTTCGGCAGCCTTCTTCTGTGCATTTACCTCAGGCACTTCGAGAATGGCGAGCGTGTCGCCCGCACGAACCAGGTCACCCTCCTTGACGAGGAGCTTCAGAATGCGCCCGGGCAACTTTGACGATACCCTGTATTCCGTCACTTCCACTTCGCCCTGGATGATGCTGTCCTCTCTCCCGAGCGTGAAAAATCCGATGAGTGCCACAATGGCGATGACTGCCGCAAATCCGATGATTGCAAGTAAGATGTTGTTGTGTTGTGATTTTGCTGACATGATATTCTTTGTTTTTATTATTGTAATCTGCCAAGCGCCTTCAGCAAGTCCACCTGACTGAGTTTCACTTCAATTTCCGCATCAATCTTCTGGGTATGTGCCTGTTGCCAGGCTGTCTGGGCTGCCATCACCTCGGTAATCTGCATCACGCCCTCCTGGAAGCCGAGTTTCGCACAGCGCAGGTTCTCTTCCGCCTGTTCCACGTTTTTGCGTGTCATGGCAAGTTTCTTGTAAGCCTCCTTCACTTTGAAACGATTCTGATTGATTTGCAACTCTATCTTTTCCCGTGCGTCTTCATACTCCAGCTGTGCTATTTGCGTTGCTGCGCGATTGGCGCGTATCTTGTAGCGTCCTTCAAACCAACTCCATATTGGAATCCGGGCTGCCACGCCGATGTGAAACAGTCCTTTGAATTTCCGCTCGAACCCATTAAAGACACTTGGGTTGGAGATGGTGTAGCCGCCGATGGCAGCAATTTGAGGGAGATATGCCGCGCGTGTCAGTTTCGTATTCCATTTCGTCAAATCCACCGTGTTCTGCAAGATTCTCAATTCAGGTCTGTTGTCGGGATTGAGAAGCACGCTGTCGTTCGCCGTTTCCAAAGTCATCCCGGTCGTAGGCTCCAACTCCTCTTTATCCTCGTCGAACAGTGTGATGTCCTCATCCATCGGAATGCCGCACAGCTGGCAGAGATACATCTTGGCAAGCACCAATCCGTCCTCCACCTGAATCTTAGTCATTTCCGCCTCGTTCACGCGGACGTCGGTGCGCAATCCGTCAGCCCGTGTGGCAACGCCCTCATCAATCATCTTCTTCACATCATTGTTGAACTGCTCGATGAGTTGCAGATAGCTTTCGGCAAGGCGCCGTTTCTGCTTCAGCGAAACGACCAGCCAATAAGCCTGGTCTGTCTCGTGGCGAATCGTCTGTAATTTCAGTTCAACACCGTCCGATGCCATCTCTTCACCTATCTTCGCCATCTTGTTGGCAGCCGTAATGGCACCTCCCATGTAGATGGGTTGCGTGACATTGACCGACCCGACAAACATGTTGCGAGTGTCTGTCCGGAAAGCATTCTTAATGCGTTCGCCCGCATTGTTGAGCATGCTACCGACCGATGTGCCCGCCGTCTCAAGGATGCCTTCGAAGAACTGGGCTTGCTGAATCGAGATAATCCCTTTCTGAACCAAATCGCTGACAATTCCCGTAATCACTTCGCCGGTCTGTGACGTCAGATGGGTACCCACATTGCTCAACGCACTTTTCTGTGACGCATTGAGAATCGACACTTCCTTGTCCGAGAACTGGTATGTGCCGATGCCATTCACCTTGGGCAAATATTTTGTCTGGACAGCTTTGCGGGTATTGACTGCCACTTCCCGTTGCAAGCGTGAGATGTGCAACTGCTTATTGTTGCGCAGAGCCATCGACCGGCAACTGTCAAGCGTCAGAACGCGTTGCGCCTTTATTGTGAGAAATCCCACAAGAAAGATGAAAATAATGCCAGTTCGTTTCATGTTATATATAATAATGTGTGATGATAACTTTTTTATTGAGGTAAAGGTGATTGCCTATTTGAAGGCAACGCTCCTCGAACCAATCATGTTTCCGTCAGCGAAGATGCTCACTTGATAGGTGCCTGACGACAATGCCTCTGCCACGTCCCAATACATCGTGACGGGCATCTCTTCACCGCTGTATTCAACGGTTCTCTTGATGGAATATTGCAGCGTTTTGTTTTCGTACGGGAACGAGCCGCTACCTCCCAGTATGTTTCCGGCAGGAGTCATGACGCGGACATATAGCGTTCGCAGTCCAGTGGTTGCCGTCACGTTCTTTGCGATGCGGAAGTTCAGCTGCAATGTCTTGGCTTTGCTGATTTCTTTCGTCGTCTTGCCTCGTTTGTTTTTCGCAGTCAGGTTGATATCCGTGGCATCAAGCTGTGCGGCAATCGCCACTTTTTCCGTCAATGAGATTCGTTCGCTGCTCAGTCCCTCAATTTTCCGCGTAGCCTCTTCGTTGCTTACGCGCAACTCCTCGTTGGTCGCTTGCAGTTTCTGGTTCAGTCTGTTCAGAGAATCAATTTCCAGCACATAGCTTCTCAGAACCTCGCGCACGGTGGCGAGCTCTTTTTTCAGGCGGGTAATCTCGCGGGCGTCGTCGCTCTTTACTTTCTTGAGCTCAGCCAGCAGCCGTTGTGTCTTCAGCTGTTCTTCGGTCAGCTGTGCGATGATGGAGTCGTTGTTGATTCTCGTCTTCATCTCGCTATATTGGTCAGCAAACTGCTGGTACTCGTTTTCCATCTCCTTCTTGTCGAGCGCAGCCAGTTCGCGCATGTCCTCATTCGCATCCCGCTCCCGCTTGAGGCTGACACCAAGGAACGCAACCGCCCCGACGAGCAGCACGCCAAGAATCCCTAAAATAATATTGTTTCTCTTCATCGTTTATATTCGCCATTAGTCATTTCTCAATCCGCGATGCTCAATCATACTGATTGAGTATCATGGCGGCAAAGGTAATTATTTTGCCCGAGTTGAGCAAAAAAACAGCATTCAAAAGATTTTATTAATGCAAATTTAAGTGGTTTTAACGCGAAAATGGTTGTTGTTTGTTGCCTCGGTCAATTCGATTGGTATCTCGCCGCAATCGTATATTTATGCATCAGTATATGTTTCGATGGTCGATTTCTAAACCACTGATTATCAAATCGTTAAGAAGTGCTTTCCAAAAGTTCAACTTTTAGCTTGCAAAAGTTGAACTTTTAGGCGATGAAAGTTAAACTTTTAGGACGCAAAAGTTACTTTTGGAAAGTGAAAGTTCAACTGCATATTTATACGTCCTCAACTGTATGTTTATGCAGTGTCGGAATGGGAGGTACGAACAGGCGTTCAGGTCGGTTTGGACTTAAGTAAATAGAGGGTAGGAAATTCTCCTTTCATTTTTCTCTTTTTCGGAATTTACAGAAGGTAAACTGCATCTCGGCATAAAAAATAAATGAATTTATTTTGTTCTGCGCTCGATTTGTATTACCTTTGCACCGCGACAACGGTTCACGTTATTGTGATTAATAGGGAATCGGGTGAGAATCCCGTACAGTCCCGCTGCTGTAATCCTCATTTAAGAGGTCTGTTTCATGAATGCCACTGCATGTTGTTGGGAAGGCGAGACAGACTGAGGAAAGTCAGAAGACCTGCCTTGTCGTGTGTCATGTTTCTATGCGTCTCGCGGAAAAGATTGCAACGAAAATATCATGAAACCGAAAAAGTTTTTGTTGGCAGCAACATGCCTGTGCATAGCACTCCATGCTCATGCGCAGACCGAAAAGAGCGACACGGCGATAGCTTCCGTCCACGACCTGGATGAGGTGCTCGTGTTGGAGACTCGACAGCGAAAGGTGTTGTCGAGCACAGCCCCTTTGCATATCCTCGGACGGGGCGAGTTCCTGTCGGCAGGTGTGACCGATATCGCTGATGCCCTCCATCGGCTTCCGGGCATAACCCTGCGTGACTACGGAGGGGCGGGAGGAATGAAAACCGTCTCCGTGCGTGGATTCGGCTCGAAGCACACGGGGGTAAGCTACGACGGTGTGATGCTCAGTGAGTGTCAGAGTGGCGAGATAGACTTGTCGCGCTATTCATTGGAAAATGTGGATGAGTTGTCGCTCGTCATCGGCGACAACGATGACATCTTCATACCGGCACGACAGGTAAGCACGACCTCGGTGCTGAACGTCAAGACCATCTCACCACCGACCGCCGACCGCCGACCGCATCTCACCACCCAGCTGAAATTCGGTTCCTTCGGATATGTGAGTCCGTTTGTGCGTTACGAGCAAAGCTTTTCGAAAAACTTCGCCCTCTCACTGACGGGCGAATACACGTATGCCGAAAACGACTATCCGTTTACACTCAGGAATATGTCTCTCGTCGTGCATGAGCACCGGACAAACAGCCGGATGAACAGCGGACATGGAGAGGTGGATTTTATTTGGAATCTGAATAAGTGGAACAGGCTGAGCGGAAAACTGTATTATTACGATAACAACCGTCAGTTGCCGGGACAGGTGCGTTATTACACGAACCTGAGCAAGGAACAGCTGCATGACCAAAATTTCTTCGGGCAGTTGCACTATCTGACACGTTGGGCGGATAAGTTCTCCCTGAAATGGATTGGCAAGTTCAACTGGGCATCGTCAAAATACAAGGACCCGTTGTACAGCGGAAATATTAACGATGCCTTTTACTGGCAGCGCGAAGCATACACTTCAGTCAGTCTCCTTTACGCACCGATAGAGAATTGGGTGTTTGACTATTCGGCTGACTATGCTTTCAACAACCTGAATAGTAGTTTGGCAACAGATACGCACCCATATCGGCATAGCATTCTGCAGTCGGCAACTGCAAAATATTCAGATGGTCGCCTGACCGCATTGGCGCGCGTGTTGTGGTCGGTCTATCTCAACGGAGCGCAGATAGGCGATGGCGCCCGTGATATGCGCAGGCTTTCCCCGTCGCTCTCGCTGTCTTATAAACTTTTTGCCGAGCATGAGCTTTACCTGCGTGCATCTTATAAAAATATTTTTCGGGTACCGACGTTCAACGAGAGCTATTTCTTCCACTATGGAAGCACGGATTTGGCTCCGGAGCTGACCGACCAATATAATATAGGTGTGACGTGGAAAAAAACAGCAGGGCGGAAAAACGATTTGTTCTTCACTTTGGATGGATACCTCAACCACGTAAAGGACAAGATTGTGGCAGTTCCCTTGACGATGTTTGTCTGGACGAACATCAATGTGGGAAAGGTGCGTGTCTTGGGATATGATGTCACGGCAAACGCCACACATCATTTTAATGACCGGCATAGACTGTTGGTTTCTGGTAATTACAGCTATCAGCGTGCAGCCAACCGGACGAACACAGCGTCGCCCTATTATAACCTGCAAATAGCCTACATGCCGATGCATAGCGGTGCCGTTTCCGTAGGATATGAAAATCCCATCGTGAATGTGTCCTTTCATGGTGTGGGAGTGAGTAGCCGCTGGACCAATAACGAGCACTACGAAGGGACGAAAGTCGCCGGATATATGGATTTCGGCTTGACGGCATATCGCCATTTCACAATAGGGAAGTCAAGACTGGAAACGCGTTTTGACCTAAAAAACATCTTCAACAAGCAATATGATATTGTGAGATATTATCCAATGCCACGAAGAAGTTATCAATTTTCAATCAGTTATAAATTTTAAAAAAAGAAAAAATGAAAAAGTATTTATTATCCTTTGCGGTTCTTCTGATGGGCGCAGCCCTCTTCACCGCTTGTAACGATGACAACGACGGTCCTTACTATCCATTCCCGGTAGTTGAGAGCGACGGAATGTATGTGGTATGTACTGGTAACAAGTCTGCTTCCATTGATGGTAGTCTGAGTTATTACAACTATTCAACAAGTCAGATGACCTTGAACGCATTCTCAAGCGTAAATGCCCGTCCTCTTGGTCTGACACCTAATGACCTCTTGGTGCATGGCAGCAAAGTGTACATTGTTGTTAACGGTGAGCACACAATTGAGGTTGCTGATGCAAAGACATTGCGTTCTCTCAAGCAAATCAAGACTACAGACCTGTTGGGAAATGACAACGGACATGATCCCCGCTGCTTGACAGCCTATGGCGACAGAGTGTATTTTTCAACCTATGGTGGTGTGGTAGCTGCTATAGACACAATTGGTTATGAGCTTCAAGAAACCTATACAGCAGGTTCCTATCCTGAAGATATCATGATTGTGAACGGCTATCTCTATGTGGCAAATTCCGATTATGGAAATAATACGAATCCTTCTATCTCAAGAATCAACCTCAGAACAGGAGAAGACGCGAAAATTGAAAATTCGTTGATTACCAATCCGCAGAAATTCTATTATGCTAACGGAAATGTATATTTCCTCGATTATGGTACCTATGACTCTAACTGGAATCAGGTAGGTGCTGGCGTCCGTCAGGTGTTCCCCAACGGTGAAGTCGTTAAGGCTTTCGATGCTACAGCAGCAGACCAGTATGGTGATACCTTCTACTTCTACAACGCTCCTTACGGTGGTTCTACTACTACTTACGGAACATATTCAGCCAATACGGGCATACGTCCATTGAATCTGGAAGGACTTTTCAGTCCTGCAGCTATCGGTGTGGATCCTGTCAATGGCTATCTCTTTGTGGCATCATTGACTAAGAACGAGGATACAGGTTATCCAAACTATCGTGCTAATGGATATGTCAACCAATATTCACTCGACGGAACATTGGTAAAAGAGAAGATCCCTTGTGGCACCGGTGCTACAGCCATTCGCTTTAATATTAGTGTGAAATAAGACGTATGCGGGTCATATTGTCTTTTGTGATTGTTGTGCTTGCCGCCCTCTCTTCATGTACGGGCGGCAGCACTTCTGTCAACTCTGCAGAAGGCGACACCATTGCGCTGAAATACTCTTCCAATCTCTCCATTGTCAAGCACGACGGCTATACGGAAGTCAAGCTGCGCAACCCGTGGAAGGAAGGGAAGACGCTGCATACCTATATCCTCGTGCCGCAAGCCAATGAGTTGCCCGCCGACCTGCCCGAAGGCACCGTCATCCGCACGCCGGTCAAGCGGGCAGTGGTCTTTACGACCGTCCATTGCAGTCTTTTCATGACGCTCGGACAGCAAGACCGCATCGTGGGCGTGGCAGACCTGAAATACATCAAGATTCCTTGGATTCAGGAGCAGTGCAAGAAAGGACTTATCGCCGACTGCGGTGAGGGACTGAGTCCCGTCGTGGAGAAAGTCATCGACATGAATCCCGACGTGATGCTCCTCTCGCCCTTTGAGAACAGTGGCGGCTACGGCAAGCTCGAAGAAATCAACATCCCCATTGTAGAGTGTGCAGAATACATGGAAACCTCACCGCTGGGACGCGCCGAATGGATGAAGTTCTATGGGCTGCTGCTCGGTGAGGAGGCACAGGCAGAAAAACTCTTCGCTGAAGTCGATAGCAGTTACAATGCGTTGAAAGAGCTGGCAAAGACCTCGAAAGTCTCCCGTTCAGTCATCGTCGATAAGGTGACTGGCAGCGTGTGGTATGTGCCCGGCGGAAGAAGCACCATCGGACAGATGTTGGCAGATGCCGGCGGCGTATATCCCTTCTCCGGCGACACACACAGCGGAAGCCTTTCGCTGCCGTTCGAGTCGGTGTTGGAGAAAGCCGGCGACTGCGACGTGTGGCTCTATCGCTACAACAGCGACCGTTCCATGACCATGAAAGACCTGCTCGCCGAAAAGCAAGGCTACTCACAGCTGAAAGCCTTCAATACGGGCGAGGTCTATGGATGCAACGTGGCAAAGACATTGTTCTACGAGCAGTCGCCTTTCCGTCCCGACTATCTGTTGAGCGATTTCATCCAGATATTCCATCCCGACCTGAAGGGACTGCATCCACTGCGTTATTATTTTAAGATTAACAACTGAGAGCGTGGGCAAAGGACTGAAATATTGCATCGGACTGACAGTACTGATTATCTTGCTGTTCTGGCTGAATCTCATCATGGGGTCAATCAAGATTCCCGTGCGTGATGTCCTTGCCATTCTTTTAGGCGATGAGACCATCAAGGCAAGCTGGCGCTTCATCGTTCTCCAGTCGCGCCTCCCGCAGGCGTTGACTGCCATTCTCTGCGGAGCAGCCCTTGCCGTGAGCGGACTCATGCTGCAAACGGCATTCAAGAATCCGCTCGCCGGTCCCTCCATCTTCGGTATCAATAGCGGAGCCGGGCTCGGAGTGGCACTTGTGATGTTGCTTTTTGGCGGCTCGTTTGGCGTGGGCGTATTCAATGTGTCCGGCTTTGTTGCCATCCTCATCGCAGCCTTCATCGGAGCCATGGCGGTTATGCTGCTCATCTTCTTCTTCTCGACCATCGTGCACAACAATGTCATGCTCCTCATCATCGGAATCATGATAGGCTACATTGCCTCGTCAGCCATCTCACTGCTGAACTTCTTCGCTACCGATGAGGGCGTGAAGTCGTATATGGTGTGGGGAATGGGAAGCTTCGGCGGCGTGCCGATGAGCCACATGCCCTATTTCGCATCCATCACCCTCATTGGGCTCCTCGCATCGGCACTGCTGATTAAACCTTTGAATGCCCTCCTGCTCGGTGAACAATATGCGGAAAATCTGGGCGTGAACACCCTGCGAGTGCGCAACTGGCTCATCATCATCACCGGACTGCTCACCGCTGTGACCACCGCTTTCTGCGGACCGGTAGCCTTCATCGGACTCGCCGTGCCGCATATCGCCCGACTGCTACTCACTACCGACAACCATCGTTCGCTGCTCCCGGCAACTATGCTCACCGGAGCAGTCATCGCATTGCTCTGCAACCTCATCTGTTTCTTGCCGGGCGAGAACGGTGTCATACCGCTGAACGCTGTCACCCCGATCATGGGTGCACCGGTTATTATCTACGTCATCATCTCAAATAAAAAGAAATAAGCATGACCTCAACTCCGGAAACGCACCCTGCCGTCATCAGCGTAGAATGTAAGGAACTCACGATTGGATACAAAGCCAAGCGGACCGGCTTCAGGGAAGTCGCAGCAGGCATCAATGCCGAACTTTGTGGCGGACGGCTGACCAGTCTGATAGGCTCCAACGGAATCGGTAAGTCAACCCTCCTGCGCACACTCTCCGCTTTCCAGCCTCCACTCGCCGGCGACGTGCTGATACAAGGTAAGTCGTTGCGACGATATACCAACAAAGAACTGTCGCGGCTCATAGGTGTTGTGCTCACTGAGCGACCAGCCCTGCAAAACATGTCCGTCCGCGAACTCGTAGGACTCGGGCGAAGTCCCTACACCGGATTCTGGGGGAAACTGACGGCGGCAGACGAAGAAATCGTCACAGAAGCCATCAACGATGTGGGAATAGATAATCTGCAGCATCGCATGATACAGACCCTCAGCGACGGCGAACGGCAGAAAGTGATGATTGCAAAAGCACTCGCACAACAGACACCCGTTATCTTTCTCGACGAGCCCACCGCCTTCCTCGACTATCCCAGCAAAGTCGAAGTCATGCAACTTTTGCACCGCCTCACACGGCAATCAGGAAAAACCATTTTCCTTTCTACACACGACATCGAACTGGCACTCCAGCTCTCTGACATCCTTTGGTTGATGAGCAAGGCAGATACCGCCTCGTCAACCGATACTTCCCTTTCACAACTTACTATCGGAACACCACAACAACTTGCGCAGAGCGACGCACTCACCGCTTTCATCGAACGCAAAGGCATCACCTTCGACCGCACCCAACTCAGCATCCGCGTAGAGAATCAAGGGTGAGCGATGGGAGCCCCTAACTCCCTAAGGGAATCTGTGTAATCGGTGAAATCTGTGGTAAAAAACGGGCGGATACATCGATTTGTCTTTGCTTTGCATCTTGTGTTGTTCTCACTTAATCGTATCTTTGACTATCGTCCAAGTTAGGCGGCGTCTCGGAAAAACGCAAATATATTTGCTTTTTCTCTCAACTTGCACTAACTTTTCATAAGATACTCTCGCTCAGAAAAGTTCAAATAAATTTGCCTTTTCATTCACTTAATCGTATCTTTGCAGGCATGAATGAAAAACCGTGTAAGAAAGGAGAATTGCGCCCTGTGATGTTTGCGGGGACTGGCAGCGACGTGGGTAAGAGCCTGATTGCTGCTGCGTTCTGCCGCATCTTTCGTCAAGACGGTTATCAGCCAGCTCCTTTCAAGGCACAGAACATGGCACTCAACTCGTATGCGACACCTGAAGGATATGAGATAGGTCGGGCACAGGCGGTGCAGGCAGAGGCGGCTGGAATCCCTTCGCACACGGACATGAATCCGATACTGCTGAAGCCGCAGTCGGACCATACGTCGCAAATTGTGCTAAATGGAAAGCCTTTCGGCACGCAGAAGGCATACGACTATTTCCGGAAAGAGGGGAGAGAGGAACTGCGGGAGCAGGTGCATCGGGCATACGACCGATTGGCAAAACGCTACAGTCCGATAGTGCTGGAGGGAGCAGGTAGCATCAGTGAGATGAACCTGAGAGAGACCGACTTGGTGAATATGCCCATGGCACGATATGCTGACGCTTCGGTCTTTTTGGTGGCAGACATCGACAGGGGAGGGGTCTTCGCCAGTGTGTATGGAAGCATTTTTCTCCAAACGCCTGAGGACAGGGAACGCATAAAAGGAATCATCATCAATAAGTTCAGAGGTGACCTGCGCCTTTTCGAAGAGGGAAAGCGTTTGCTTGAGAGCCTGACAGGAGTGCCAGTATTGGGCGTGGTGCCTTATGTGGATGATATCGTCATCGACGAGGAAGACAGTGTGGCACTCGTTTCAAAGAAAAAGACAGCCGTCGCAGGGAAAACGAATATCGCCGTCTTATTGCTGAAGCATCTCAGTAACTTCACGGACTTCAGTCGGTTGGAACACGATACGCATGTGCATCTCTTCTATACGGATGATGTGCAGGAAATAGAGAAGGCGGATGTCATTATCGTTCCTGGCAGCAAGACGGTCGTTGCCGATTTGTGCGAATTGCGCCGTAATGGTTGTGCACAGGCAGTCATTCGTGCCCATGAGCGAGGAGCGAAAATCCTAGGCATTTGTGGTGGTTACCAAATGATGGGACAGCGCATAAAAGATCCTCATCATACGGAGAGTGATGTGGAGATGATGCCCGGTTTGGGGCTCCTGCCGATAGAGACTACCATGACCAAGGAGAAAATCACCCGCCAGGTGCGCTTTCAGGGAGTGTGGGACAATGTGTCGGAAGATATGTTGAACGGTTACGAGATACACATGGGCGAGACCGTCTTTACAGAGCAGGGAGCATCGCCAATGAACCATATCTGTACGGAAGACGGAATGTTGGCGGAAGGATGTATGGCAACAGCAACTTGCATGGGAACCTACATTCACGGCATACTCGACAATGCTGCTTTTATCGACTATCTGATAGGAAAGGGCGGCGACGCAGGCAGCAATGCATGGGATGAAGATTATCAAACCCTTCGTAATCGGCAGTATGACCGTTTGGCAGACCATGTGCGTCAGCATGTTGATATGGAAAGAGTGTATGAAATTTTGCAGGGAAAAAACCGATAAAATATGATTGAAGGACACGGTGATGACATCTATAAATATGGTGACATTCGGATGAATTTCAGTTCGAATATCTATTCCCATGCAGACCTCAGCGGATTGTATGGACATCTGAAGGAGCACCTGCATCTGATATCCTCCTACCCGGAGCCGCAGCCTTATAAGTTGCGGAACTGTTTGGCTGAAAGACATGGCGTTGAGCCGGAGTCGGTCTTAGTAACTAACGGAGCCACGGAGGCGATATACCTGATTGCTCAGGCGTTCAGGAATGGGGTGCAGAAGACAGGTTGGATCCCCTCCTTCTACGTGAAGAATCCCACGTTCAGCGAGTATGAGGATGCGATGCGCAATTTCTCTTACGTGGAGGCAGAAATGCCCGTTCCTGCCAGCGGTGAGGAACGCTTGGTGTGGATGTGTAATCCCAACAATCCGACGGGTGAGATAACACCGCAGGAGGAGATTGCCGCTGTTGCCAGTCACGACGGTGTGTTGCTCATAATAGACCAGTCTTATGAACATTACACTAAGGCAAAACTTCTCACGGCAGCGGATGCAGTTAAGATGGGGAACGTCATACTCGTTCATTCGATGACGAAAAATTATGCCATACCAGGCTTGCGCATCGGATATATCGTGGCAACCCCGGAGCTGATTCAGCGAGTGTCTCAATGCCAACACCCGTGGTCGGTGAACGCATTGGCGATAGAGGCATCGCTTTTTCTCTTGAAAGAGCATGACAACCTGATTCCCGCTTTGGATGACTACCTTCATGAAACGGAACTGCTCCGAACGGCACTGAACAGGATTGAGGGAATCAGTGTTGCTCCCACGCAGACCAACTTCATGCTCTGCACAATGGACAAAGGGACAGCAGCTCAACTGAAAACATATCTTGCCGAAAAACACCACATACTCATACGCGATGCCTCCAATTTTACAGGACTCTCGGAAAGACACTTCCGTGTGGCAACCCAATTGCCTGAAGAAAATAGGGCATTGGTGGCAGCTGTTGAAGAATATATGGCAGATGTATAACTGACACATAACTGAAAAGGAGATGATGAACGTTACGATTCCGTTGATTGCCGGATGGCTCCTCGACCGCCTTGTTGGCGACCCGCCATCGCTGCCGCATCCTATCGTGCTTTTCGGAAAAGTAATAGCCTTTGGAGAACGACATTTGAACAAAGGACGCTATCGGAAACTCAAAGGCGCACTCATGGCAGCCACACTCATTGTCGTAACCTTTGCTGCAACCTATCTGCTCGTTCATGCAACACCATTTGAAGACACGGTGTGGGGGCTTATCCTGACAGCGATACTCGTTTTCTATTCACTTGCAGGTACGACGCTTGTGAGAGAGGTCAAAGCCGTTTTCAGGGCGGTCAATGTGTCAGTAGAGCAGGGACGTCAGCAATTAGCGCGCATCGTTGGGCGAGACACCAGTCAGTTGTCGCCACAGGAAATACGAACGGCAGCTCTCGAAACGTTAGCTGAAAACCTAAGCGACGGAGTGATTGCACCGCTCTTTTGGTATGCATTGTTCGGAATACCTGGCATGCTGACCTACAAGATGGTCAATACACTCGATTCGATGATTGCCTATCGCACCCCAAGATATCGGCAGTTCGGTGCGTTTGCAGCGCATGTGGACGATATCGCCAACTATCTTCCTGCGCGCTTGACGGCAGTCCTCATGATTCTTGTTGACCGAATCGTGGATAATCAGAATCGGCAACCGCTTTCCGCGCAGTTCCGCTTCCTCCGTCAAAATGCGCGCAATCATATCAGTCCCAACAGCGGATACCCGGAAGCGGCATTGGCAGCAATACTGAATTGCAGGTTTGGAGGAGGACATGTGTATTTCGGGCAGTATATCGAAAAGCCTTTTATCGGCACCAACGACCGACAGCTCCACGATACCGACGTGAAACGTTCTGTCCGTATCTGTGTCCTGACGGAGGTGGTCATGCTCGTTCTCGTTCTCGTAGTCAATTTGCTTGTGTTTGGTCTCGGGGCATGAAAGCCATAGGAAAGCAACCTGTTTTTGAGTGAAGTGCGAGAAGAAAACACCCTCAAACTCCCGATAAAACAATAAAAAAGATAAAAAAAACGAAAAGAAGAACATACTTGACTGCTTTTTTACTAACTTTGCAGACTGAAACAAAACGTAATATCGGAAACATGAAAAAAATATATATCACCGCCTGCTTCGTTATGGTAGCATTGGCGACCTACGCACAAAGCGGAACCAACTCACCTTACAGCCAGTATGGATGGGGAGTGCATGCTGATCAGACAAGTGGCTTCAACAGAGGAATGAACGGAGTGGGCATTGCTTTTCAGGAGAACACTCAGGTCAACTATGCCAACCCCGCATCATACGCATACATGGACTCACTCATGTTCCTTTTTGACGCAGGGGCATCGCTCCAGATAGCGAAGTTCAAGGAGAATGGTCAACAGCTGAACGCCAAGAATGCCAATTTCGAATACGCAGTAGCAGGATTCAGAGTGATGCGGCATCTCGGAGTCAGTTTCGGTATATTGCCCTTCACCAACGTGGGATATAACTACGCAACGACCCAAAACGTATCACCGCAAGGAAACACCACATACACCAACACCTACACAGGTTCGGGAGGACTCCGTCAGATTTACGTCGGCGTAGGCTATGAGCCCATCCGAGGAATCGCCGTCGGTGCCAACTTCTCATATGTCTGGGGAGGATATGACCGGGCTATCGTCAACTCATACAGCGATGCTTATATCAACACACTGTCCAAATATTATACGGCAGATGTCAATACCTACAAAATCGACCTCGCATTGCAACTTTCACGCCAAATCACCAAAAACGACCGCATAGCGCTCGGACTCACCTACACACCGGGACATAAAATCAGTGCCGACCCGCAATGCAAAGTCATCTCAACCAACTCACAGACAGGTCTCTCTGATACCACAATCTACAAAATCGGGCAGAAGCTTGAACTTCCGCAGATGCTCGGTGCGGGAATCATGTGGAACCACAAGAACAGAATCAAAATCGGAGTAGATTATACCCTTCAGAAATGGGCATCAGTCTCATTCCCACAATATCAGACAATTGGCAATCAACCGGATTATGTGCTCAACGACCAATATTTCCTCGACCGCCACAAGGTCAATGTCGGAGCAGAATTCTGTCCCAATACGGCATCAAGAAACTTCTTCCGAAGGATAAGATACCGCGCAGGAGCATCCTACGCCACGCCTTATTTCAAATATAACAACCAAGACGGTCCCAAAGAAATATCCATTTCTGCAGGATTCGGAATTCCCATTGTCAACACTTACAACAACCGTTCCGTGCTGAATATTTCGGCACAATATGTTCAGAGTCAAGCTAAAGGTGCCCTCAAGGAGAACACCATACGCTTCAATATCGGGCTCACATTCAACGAAAAATGGTTCCAAAAATGGAAATTCGAATAAAGCCTGCGGCCAACGACGACATCATCCCTCTTCCTGTTTATTCCCTCCCATTGAGAAGGGCAGGGAGAGGTCATGGTTTCTTTCGAGTCAGTTGTGCTGTTCGGCATTTGACAATCATCATTTTTTGTTTATTGATTAGCGTAGTGACAATATCCTGTTCGCAAGAGAAAGAACACACAGCTCCCGCCATCAATCCGAAAGACTCGGTCGCAGTCATGACAACCTACGGAGTCAATACCCTCATATCCGACTCAGGAGTCATCAAATACAGAATTATCACTGAGCAGTGGGAAGTCAACCCCAACACCAATCCTTCCAAATGGCTTTTCACAAAAGGACTGCACCTTCAGCAGTTCGACCAAAAACTGCACGTCCAGGCACATATCGAAGCCGATACCGCATATTATTATGATACGAAACGGCTCTGGGAACTCCGGGGACGAGTGCGCATACACACCAAGAACCAACTGCAATTCAAGTCAGAAGAGCTGTTCTGGGATGAGAACCAACACCAACTCTATTCCAACAAGTTCTCACAGCTCAACACCCCCGAGCGCCAACTGCAAGGAACACACTTCGTGTCCAATGAGCAAATGACAAAATACCACGTCACGAACACCAAAGCAGCATTCGAGAGAGGCGACATCGACAGCAAGCCGGCTGTGTCTGAAGATGGAAGCGCAGAGGAGATGATAAGCCGTCCGCCCAAGCAACCTATGCCACTCACACGATAGTCCTCGGATGCTCGTTTTTAATAATCAAATGTCCAGTTAAAGATGATCCCACTAATCATAACTCTTCTCTTCTCAGCCTTCTTTTCGGGAATGGAAATCGCATTTGTTGCGTCAAACAAGATGATTGCACAAATCAATCAGCAAAAAACAGGCATCACGCAAAAATGCCTCAAAC
>Ga0256405_10002574_pt1 | contig 41070 bp, 43 predicted proteins | sample RumenRJG_02DNA_FD_189096 | JGI IMG/M metagenome (GOLD analysis project Ga0256405, IMG submission 189096) | Bovine rumen microbial communities from Lethbridge, Alberta, Canada - RJG_02 | ecosystem: Host-associated > Mammals > Digestive system > Stomach > Rumen | place: Canada: Alberta... | reverse complement strand
CGCCGCAGCAGTGAAATCTCCATTCGCTACGCTCATTCCGATTTCACTGCTGCCCTTCTCAACTGAGCGTGGCAGAGGTTCATTGGGGTACTCTTGAAACCACCCTAAAATCTATTATACGAGGATACATGAAGCATCTACGGCATTAATACTTCCATCGTGATTGACGTCTGCCGCCGCTTTTTGGTTATCATCAAAGCCGCCGTCCTTATTTGTCGAGATCATTGCATAATAAGATAGGACAGAGGAAGCGTCGACAGCATTTGTATGACCGTCGTTATTGACATCGCCAAGTGGATATTGGAGCTGATCTGGATTAGGAACTGTTGTTATCATTGTTGAAGTTATACTTGTTATAGTAGTCTTCTGTGTTGATGATGTTGTTGCGATGGTTGTTGTACTTACAGTTTCACTTTTGATAGACTCAAAACTAAAATCATATTTTTCTGCATAAGCCTGAGCAGTTGAACCTTCATAACCATAAATTGTTCCTTTGAATCTACCTTTTTTTCCTTCATTAGATGTATTATAATCATAATTACAAATAGTTAAACTGCTGTCATAAATATTGCAGTTATTATTCATAATGGTAATATCATTTAGCCATTCGCAATTAAAAAATGCATTATTATCAATATACTCTATTGTATTTGGTAATATTAAATTGATAATGGGTGAAGAACTTAAATTTCTGATAATGGTAACAGGAAGCCCATTTACACTATCTCTAATATATGGTTCTTTCGGAAATTCATCACATCCAACTACTTCAACATGATCATTATATACCCTATATTTTATATTATCTTCAATAATATCTGTAAAGTCTCCATCATTTAAAGCAGAAAAACTATATTTGTATTTTTGAGCATATGCTTGGGCAGTTGATCCTTTTCTTCCTTCAATTACACCAAAAAATTTCACATCGTAACACATACCCTCTGAAGTTGATCGCGCCATAGCATCAGTAACGGAAAAAGTTTGATATAATCCAGGGATAATACAGTCTTTATTTGCTATTGTTACTCTTTTAAGATTTGTGCACCCAAAAAAAGCTCGATCACCTATAATTTTTACGCTTTCTGGAAGTGTAATAGATGTTAAACTACTATTCGAAAAAGCAGAGTCACCAATACTTGTTACGCCATCAGGAATAATAATGGATTTTATTTTTCTATTATTACAAAAAGTCTCGTCTCCGATTACTTTAACATCATCTGGTATCTCTATCGTTTCTAAATCAGGTTTAGAATAAATCAATATGTGATTAATAATTACCATGTCTTCTGTTAGTTTTTTAAACCAAGAAGTGCCCTCAAAAGCGTGTGCACCTATTTTTGTAGCACTCTCAGGGAGCTTAATTGTTGAAACATTTTTGCATTCATAAAATGCATTGGCTCCAATACTTACGACAGTTTCAGGAATTGTAACTGATATTATTTCATCACACTTGGCAAACGCACTATCACCTATAACTTTAACATTTTTAGGAATTTCAACATATCCTTTACATCCCTTGCCGTCGATTAAGATGTGATCAATAATTACTAAAGGATTATCATCCTGTAAGTTCATTAATAATAAAGTTTTATTGAAAGCATTAGCGCCAATAGTAGTTACACTATCTGGAATTATAACAGATGAAAGTTTTTTACAATTATAAAACGCAGATTCTCCAATGCTAACAACACTGTCCGGAATTGTAATTGATGTTATTCTTTCGCAAGATGAGAATGCTCCAGAATTAATTTTAGTAACGGGTACATTATTGATTGATTTAGATATTGTTATTTCACCTTCGGCATCTGTTCCGCAGCTTTTTAGTTCAACATGATCAGAATAGACCGAGTATGTAAGTTTCCCTTCATAAACACTAATAGGTTCAATATCAGCCCTCGGAATCAATTCAGCTGAAGCTGTCAATATTTTTGTGTTATTAGTTATCGGCTGTATAGCAACAAATGAGATAACAAAAGCAATGATTATCGATAATGTTTTCTTAATATTCATAATAATCCTCCTTGCTGTCAAGAGCTTTGTTAGTTATATAATGATACTTGTTGTATCAATCAAATTATATCACACCACCATCAACACAATATACAATATTTTATTAATAATATCAAAGAAGTAAAAACTTTGGTTATTGTTACAAGAAGCTATTTCCGCCATTGTATAAAATGCCAAGCTCCATATATTGTATTCGATACAATAAAAATTGCTTTTTATCAAATTCATATTGTTAATCGTATGTGATACAATAGTTTTGTAAAAGGCGGTGACTATATGAAAGAGAAGTATTACGAGAAATATCGAACAATTGGCTTAAAAATTGGCTACTATCGTAAACTGCGCGGTCTTACGCAGGAACAGCTTGCTGAGAAAGTTGATAAAAACCTCGCATTTATCGGAGCAGTGGAAGCTCCAAACGTAAATAGGACAATATCTCTTGATACTCTCCTTGATATAGCCGAAGTTCTTGATGTACCGCCGCACAAATTCTTAATGGAAGATGATTAATATACAAAAAGGACTGTGATTTTTGTCACAGTCCTATTTTTGACTTAGCTTTATTCTTCAATAATATCTTTGATAACCATTTCCCGTGCGCACATACGGAAGTTGTTCATAAGTCCGATCCACTTGTCTGTATCTGTATTCTTCATTTCGTCGGTCAATCCATTGCCTTTAGCGAGGCTCTGAGCAAGGTCTTCTTCCATTTCTGCTGCAATTTTATCAATTTTTAGTAAGTATGGCTTTAGTTCCTTCTCCTTGACCATTCTGCGGTACTCCTTTGGATTATTGTACTTGAGGTATTGTTCTTTCATGCGGCCATATTGACCGATAATGAAATCATCCTTGTTTTTCTCCATAATTGACGCTCCTTTCGGGAATAAAGTGGATACCTTCTATAATGTGATTTTATCACTTTAAAGCGTGAGTGTCAAGCTTTTTACAGGAATTTTCAAAATTTATTTGTCCGTTTATAATGGGGATAATTTAAAGGACGTTTATAAAATAAGATTAAGGCTTTAAACGGACACTTTCCCGATGTTTGTTTAGGGTATGGTCATGTGAAACATTATAATGAGCCTATAATATCAATTCAATATTATAAAAGCCCGATTTATAACTTCATAAGTTAAAATCGGGCTGCTTTTTACTTATTTGTAGGGAAAGTATCACCATAATTCTCCATTGCATCTCGGTATCTGTTAATAAAACTTTCTTTCAAATCAGGGGGCGAAATGGCAATAGCTTCCTTGCCAAATGAGAAGAAGTAATTTTTGATCTGATCAGATGAGCAATCGAATTCGAGTTCATAAAACTTTGTGCCATTGATAATTATTTCTTTGGGTTCGTCGATTGGTATAGGTCTCTGGTGAGCGATGATTCGCAGATACAGATCATTATACCCCTTTTCTGTAAGACGTATGACAGATCGCTCTATTTCTTTAATGCTTCGATTTTTAAACATATAAGCAGCACCAAATTTTTCGAGCAATTTCTCTGCATTGTTTTTCTCTGAGAAACTGAGAGTGTATTCAATGTTCCTTATATAGCATTCCTTTATTCTGCACAGCTTGTTTGAGTAACATTCAAACTCGTTGTCACTTCCTCTTTCACGAGAATAGCCTATCAGATAATATGAAAGCGAATTATCGTCAATTTCGAGTCTGTACGGTTTGATTTCAAACTCTTTGTTGATAGAAGAATTCTTTAAAATCAGCATTTTGTTTTTTTCAATGGCTTCTGAGATTTTGCGATAATAATCGAGAAAAAATATCTTTTCACGTTCTGCAAGGGGGAGGGAGGTAAATTTTTCGAGGATATAATTTATCGCACTGCGCTTTTTAAATGTATCCAGTCCGACGAAGTCAAATTCGCTCATTTTATTTGTCAGTTCTTTAGTGAATGAGATGCGGTCGCTTTCGCAGTAATCCTTAGGCTTTCTGTTGCTTAAATACTCTCTAATTTCTTTTTCAAAAGAGTCCAGAAAATACTCCTGAGCATAGTTCATATAGTTTATAAGTATCCTGCAAATGAAGTTATTTCCGAATTTTTTTGCATACTTCTCTTTAAAACAGATATGGTCTTTCTGGAGCTGACGATAGCTGTAAGAACTGAGATCGTATCGGGAAAGATCAGCTTTTTCAATGGTTTCTTTTTCTTTCATAAATATACTCCTTTCTGCAAAATGTCAGTTAATATCTGACAATATTATATCACAAACCTCTATAATATGTCAATAATCAATGAAATAACTGACAAAATAATTGTTCTGTGTCAATTGAACAAGCTCGGAAATAATGCTATAATTTATTTGTAAACAGAGGAACGTACACACGGGATATTGAAAAGGAGGAATATGTATGTTAAAAAAGGTATGCAGAGAAAACTGATAGATGATTGCCATGTCAGCGTATCAGATCATAAGTACTTTGAAAAGCTTACAAAATATAAGACTTATGTAATGGATATGGTAAAAGCACTATGTTCTCCGTTTGGATATAATTTACCACGATTCAAAAATCTCTCTATTGAAGGGAAATTTGATATGCATGAATCCCAATAATATGCTGAAATATAAAAAAAGGAGTCTATCCAAAAATTTGTGTAAACCTCTGAAGTAGTGTATAATATAAGAGACACTACTTCGGAGGTTATAATTATGGGAAGAAGACGAAGAAATGAAACAGAAGAGCAGCGAGCAAGAAGAGAGCTGATAAGCGATTTTCTTTCGGCAGCTAATATCCAGAGCATGGATGATATTCAGGAGCTGTTCAAAGAAGCACTGGCCGGATTTATGGAAGGCAGCCTTGAATCAGAACTTGATTCTGAGCTTGGGTATGAGCCGTATGACATAAAGAACAAGGAAACTGACAATAGTCGAAACGGTCACAGCAAGAAAACTCTGCGTACCAGTATGGGTAAGGTAGATATCGAAGTCCCCCGTGACAGAAACGGCGAATTTGAGCCTAAGATACTGCCTAAGAATCAGACAAGCATATCCCAGGATATGGAGAACAAGATCATCTCCATGTATGCAAAAGGTATGTCAACATCTGATATTGAGGATCATATCCGTGATATTTACGGTCTGGAGATATCGGATACTACTGTAAGCCGTATCACAGACAAGGTTCTCCCTGTAGCGAAAGAATGGCAGCAGAGACCGCTTGAGAGCGTCTATGCAGTTGTATTTCTTGATGCTATACATTACCATGTCCGCAGCGAGGGACAGATCATCAAGAAGGCTGTCTACATAGCCATAGGCGTTAATATGGACGGCAGGAAGGACGTTCTCGGTATGTGGGTTGGTGAAAATGAAAGCGCAAAGTTCTGGGCAGGCGTACTGAACAGCCTGCGTAACCAGGGAGTTGAAGATATACTTATCGTCTGCACCGACAACCTAACAGGATTCTCTCAGGCGATAGAAGCAGTATTTCCTAAAACCGATATACAGAACTGCATCATTCATCAGCTCAGAAATTCCAGCAAATATGTCTCTTATAAGGACATCAAGGCTCTTATGGCTGATCTGAAAAAGGTCTATACCGCCGCCACTGAAGAAGCTGCTCTGGACGCTCTTGACGAATTTGCAGCTGCCTGGGACAGTAAATATCCCAAGATCTCAAAGTCCTGGTACGAAAACTGGCCTAATCTCAGCACATATTTCAAGTTCCCTCAGGAACTGAGAAAGCTGATCTATACGACCAATACCATAGAAGGCTTCAATCGACAGCTGAAAAAGGTCACCAAAGCCAAGTCCGTATTTCCGACAGATGACAGCCTTTTCAAGATGCTGTATCTGGCTATGAAGGACATCACGAAAAAATGGACTGGTCGACGACAGGACTGGAGCCGCATCTACGCTCAGTTGGTAATCTACTACGGCGACAGGATACCCGAATAACATTTTCATCTTGACAATCAAATAATCATGTGCTAATATGCAGATAAGACCGACTGCTTTCACAATCGGTCTCATCATATACTCTTTTATTGCACTATTTTTCGTTTACACAGAATTTGGGATTGACTCAAAAAAAGCGGAAGTTACAGAAACTTCCGCTTTCTTTATTTGACATTAGTATAATAATTTATAGTTGGAATACACCATTAGGCAGAATATCCGCATTCCTATGAATATTCTCATTGCTGACAAGCTCCTGGACATAGGTGCCTGCCTGAACCTGTGCTGCAATGGCAATAGCACCGCCGAGAGAGCGCAGCTCCTGTTCAGCTTCCTTGACTGCGTTCTTGGCAGCATCGAGGACGCTCTTAGCCTGTTCGGTAAATTTAAATACCTCGACATAGTTATTCTCAGTAATATTAGGATAGGCTTCACGGAACCGTTCAGCTTGCTCTATTGAAATAAAAGAAGAATCTTTTCCTTCATATAGAACCAAGAATGCTTCCTGACCTCTGAATAACCGCTGATATTTTAATAATGCTTCTTCGGCAGCAGCGTTTTTTTCTTTCAGCTCAAGCTCCTTTTCTTCCAACTCTTTTTTCATAGATTCTATAGTTTCGCCTGCATTTATTTTCCTGTTCAGAAGCAGAAGCTTGTCAAGCTCTTCATCGTTAGTCCATGAAAATGGCTGATGTTTGACTTTTTTATGGCAGGGGAGCAGACCTTTTTTGAATGTTACTGTATAGAACCGCATCGTTTTCAGTATTTTTAATGTAGGCAGGTTATCAGCCTCTGCCTTATCAATATTTTCACTAAGCTTGGCTTCAAATTTGTGGCTCTGCTGTATCCTGTTCTGTAATGCGCGTTCATTATATTCCTCTCCGAGAGATTTTAACCGAATGAACCTTTCTGCCTCCGGCGGTCTTACAGAGATATATCTTCCGAGCTTAACAGAAAAACCATCGGCTTCAAGTTTTTTATAAAGTTCGTTCACATCATTGCAGCGCATGAGCAGTTTATCTATTTCATCAACGAGCTGTTCACGAAAAGTTTTTGATGATGACGTAAACATTTTCTCCCATTCCCTGATCTGCTTGACGTAACATTCCTGAGCGTCAAATCCGTTTTCTGTTTCGACATACGGAATATTTACTGCGTCCATTTTTGATTGAATGAATGCTTGCTTGTCAGGATCAGAATAAAAAAATGATTTGTGGGGAGAGCTTTTTTCTTTTTCAAGCGCAGCGATTTTTTTGTCAGCTGATGAAATTTTGAACATTAAGTTTCGCACATTTTCTTTGGACATATCATCAGAAGAAACAAAACGGTTTCTTCTCAAAGCAGCTCGTATTGTTTTTTCATCTTCTTTGATTTTGAATTCCTCGACAGAAAGATGCTTATAATTGGCGTTCATTTCTTCACGCTCATAACCGTATGAATTGATGATCGTTTCCATAGCTTTACGCTCAGACATTTCCCACTCTACCAAATGATTAGTCGTTATTCCTTTTGGTCTGAATCCCTGTTCGACAAGTGCAGCTTTCATTGAAACGCCTTTGCTGAGACCGTTGGTTCTGCCGGTAGTATAAAAAGGAATGAAGTCAATATGAAGGTGCGGACTTGCTTCGTCCATGTGCAGGACAGCATTGAATACATGAAGATTGGGATTCCTTTTTTGAAAGTTTTTCATATAATCATCGAGCATTTTCTTTGCAACTTCCCCACGCTCACTGCCACAGGGGGCATCATGTACACTGCCAAATTGAACAATAGTTTCATAGTAAACTTCTTCACGCCTGCCATCTCTAATATGCTCATAATAATTATTGATTCGTCTGCTCGGACGAGATTTTTTTGAATTATAATCAGCAACGGCAGCATCAAAAAGTTCATGATAAGCTGCTTCAATATTCTGCGCTTTATAAAGAATGTTCTCGTTGGTTTTGTTTGAATCAACATTCTTGGCGATAAAATCTCTGTTGTTATGTTTGACATTTCCGCCGTGAACAGAGCTCGCTTTTCCGAGAGTAAAACTAATACTAAACCCTTTCAATCATATTCCCCCTGTTTCTTTTTTTCAATGAAGACAGAAAATTTTTGAAGAATTCCGATGCGAAAACACCTTTCAGTACATAAAGATGTTGCCACCCAATATCTGTTTCGTACGTCAATAATCTGATGATTATTTTCATACAAAACAGAGCGTTGCTGTAATTGCAACTTTGGGCAAGGAATCCTTCCTTGACCTGATAAAACTGCCTGCTGTTTTTCCTGAGAAAACATATTATTTTTCTCCGAAAAAATCAGTAGGCAGTTCATTTTTTGCTCCGCTTATTTGGGAATATCCCAAACCCTTTATTAGTGATTTAAAGATTCAATTGCTCTTGCTCTTTGAGCTTCGACCACTTCAGCAAAAAAATCTTTTGGCATTTCTTGTACCGCAGAAATGTATGTTGAAAACAGCTTTACCATTATAACCATATCAGTTTCATACATCAATAATGATGCCATTTCTTCTTCGTTGCTGATAAAGGTTCTGCTGTGATTCAGGATTTTTTGTTTCATTCTGTCTGCGTACTGACCAAACTTATGATACTTGTCAGCATTAAGATAACAGTCAAGAACATACATGATACCTTCAATCTGATTTTTGGTCAGGTACAATTCTGTAAAGGGTTTGTGGTTGCTTTTTTGTTTCTCCATTTTTGACTCTCCTTGTTATTTTTAGTCTTATGTAGATATTTCTATGTGATTTTCCTGATTATAATTTAATGACAGGAAAGTTGTAATGAAGTTAAAAGCATAAGCAAGCAAATGCTAAGGATTGAAAAAAGCTTAGAAAATATGATAGTAATCAGTTCATCTTTTTGTATTTCAATTTTATATTTGTATATTCTTGGTTTATGTCATTTTCGATTTCGTCGAGTAATTTTTCCATTTCAGGACAAATTGTTGATTGCTTTTCAATCTTATATTCTTCAACTTTATCTTTTATTTTTTTATAAAAATCCTTTTTATTCTTTTTAAACTCTTTTTCAGGTTCATTGTTATTTGGGAATTGTATATGTAGTTTATGCATTTTGCTTCTAAAGTAGACTTGTATTGTTTTTACAGGATTTTTACAAGGATCATTTTTCGCACGTTTCTTTCTTTTTCGTGTAATAAGCCAAAATGTTTGACCTTCTATTTGTTTACAATGATTGCTTTCATCAGATAATTTTCCTGAAACAGCATAACTTGTATCGCTCTCATAAAAATCGTTCTCATCGCTGCTGCAATTAATTATATCTTCATCTTGATCTTTATTTAATGCCTTTTTAAAATCAAAAAAGAAGTTGAACAATGCTGCATCTGCAACAATATATTCTTCAATGCGATTACCAATCCGATAATATCGGATTGGTTTATTAAATTCTATACACAGCGAATTGTCTTCGCCTGGATTTTTAAAACTCCAGTTGGCAAACATTGTATCTTTAATACAATTCACCAATGAATACATGTTTGATTTTGAATTATTTATAATAGAACGGAATGTAAAAAAATGAAAAATTGAATTGTTTACTATTTTTCTTTCATTGAAGGCATTATCACATAGAATATTTGAGTAGTAATGTGCAAACAGATTTGTATTATATATAGAAATGCTTTTTAGCTCATCGACCTCATTCCTGAACGGCTTTTCTGCTTTGGGAATAAGCTCAGCAAGCTTTGAAGCAGAATCTTCATATCTCTGAAATTCAAGTTTCAGTTCTTCAACGCTTTTTATAATATCGTCATAATTTAAAGTGATTATGTTATAGTCTGATTTTGCTTCAGATTTATCATTATTATCTCGTATGATAATAAAAGTAACGGTTTTTGAGTGCTCATTTATCTGATAGAGTAATTCTTTCATAATTATTCTCCATGTGCATTATAGCTATGTTGTTACGTGAATTATATCATTATAAATTCAGCTTGTCAATGGTTTTTTGCAAATATCAGAAATAACGAAATATAGGTCAGAAAAAGATAACGCTATCCGCAAAAAGATAACGCTTTTTTATTGACTTTGCTTCGAATTTGTGTAACAATGGTCACGTCACAAGTTGTAAAAGGATAAAACAGCATACAACTTCTGACAAGAAGATAGAATTAACGCGTTTTCTGATTCTTCATATTTTTTTCAAGGATGTGATATAGCTTTGATTAAAGAATTCAGGTGTGGGGAGCATTCTCCGCACCGCCACAGTGTGGCAAATATGGACAAGGAGAATTATTACAATGGATAATAATGTTGAATTAGAACTGATAAATATGGCTGATGTGGAAGCAACCGAAGTCGAATGGCTATGGTATCCATACATACCATACGGTAAGATCACTATAATACAAGGCGATCCCGGTGAGGGAAAAACAACACTTGTATTAAATCTCGCAGCAATGCTATCAAAAGGGCAGGAACTGCCTGAGAGCTATAACTCAGCTGAACCAATAAATATTATCTATCAAACAGCAGAAGACGGACTAAGCGATACTGTTAAGCCGAGATTAGTCGCTGCAAATGCAGACTACAGCAGGATAACAGTTATTGATGAAAGCAAAGTTGAGCTATCCTTAACAGATGAAAGGTTAGAACAGGCAATACTTCGTACCCAAGCCAGATTAGTGATACTCGATCCGCTGCAAGCGTACATCGGTGCGAATGTGGATATGCACAGAGCGAACGAGATAAGACCGATTATGAAGCATATTGCCGATGTAGCGCAGAAATATAACTGTTCCATTGTTTTAGTGGGACACCTCAATAAGGCAATGGGCATGAAATCCTCATATAGAAGCTTGGGTTCAATAGATATTCCTGCATCTGCAAGAAGCGTACTTCTTGTCGGAAGGATAAAGGATAATCCTACAATCAGGGTTATGGCACAGGTCAAGAGCAGTCTTGCACCAGAGGGGGAACCTATTGCCTTTGAATTAAACAAAGAAACAGGTTTCCGATTTATCGGCAAATACGACATATCCGTCGACGATCTGCTTAACGGGACAAGCAGCGTTTCAAAAGTGGAACAGGCAGAAAAGCTCTTGAAGGACGAATTGTCCGAAGGTGCTGCAATACCACAGAAGCAATTGCTATTCAAAGCACAAATAAGGGACATTTCTGAGAGAACTTTGAATGAAGCAAAGAAAAACTTAAGAGTTAAATCCGTAAAAAGGAATGATAAGTGGTATTGGCAGTTAAGCAAGGAAGAATGCAATACTGTTTGAAATAGAAAAAACTGCAATCTTGCAAGGTTGCAGAAAAACATTAAACACACAAGATTGCATACTTGGTTATATACTTTATTGAAAAAGAAAGAGGGTTATCATTATGAGTAATTCAACTAAAGAGATAATTGACAATATTTTTGATGAGCTTGTTGCTCTTCAGGAAAGTATTAAGAAAGATGCAGCTGATACCTCAAACGCAGATAATGCAGCAGCTCCGCAGAAAGTCGAGCTGCTTACTATCAAGGAATGCGCTGACATGATCGATGGACTGTCTGAACACACAGTTCGCCAGATGGTAAAGCAGGGAAAGGTAAAGTCAATTCGTACAGGAGTGGGCAAAAATGGAAAGATTCTTATTAATAAAGCTGACTTCATTACATATTTTAACGCAATGGGCAAATAAGCTATCTTTTTATAAGATAGTCTCTCTTTGTATATCTTGTCTTGACTTTAAAGCGTAGAAGTGGTATAATAACGGCATACAGGAGTATGCCATAACTTATGATATCAAAGGAGAATATTTTATGGCTACTACAAGAAAAAGAGGAGACTCTTATCAGATAAGGGTTTCCTGCGGATATGATACATCAGGCAATCAGGTCGTTCAGACTATGTCATGGAAACCTGCAGAGGGCATGACTCAAAAGCAGATCATGAATGAGCTTAAAAGGCAAGAGGTTCTGTTTCAGGAAAAGTGCAAGAAGGGACAGGTTACGGCAAATGTGAAGTTTCAGGACTTTGCCGAGCAGTGGTTCGAGGAATATGCTAAGCTTAACCTCAGAAATACGTCTTATGAGCGTATGAAGCAGCTCACTGTAAGAGTTTATCCTGCAATCGGTCATCTCAGGCTTGATAAGGTCACAAGCCGTCATATCCAACAGTTCATCAACGATCTGGCACTTAACGGAAAAAGCCTTAAAAACGGAAAACCGCTGTCGAGAAAGACAGCGGTTCACCACCTGAGCTTTATCAGCGATGTATTCAGTTATGCATTAAAGATGGAAATGCTCATTGATAATCCCTGTAGACGCGTAACAGTTCCGAAGGGCGAGAAGAAGGAGAAAGACATCTACACTCTTGAAGAAGTAGAAAAGCTCTTTCAGCTCCTTGAAACTGCTCCGCTGAAATACCGTGTTTTCTTTACTCTGGCAATATACAGCGGATTCAGACGCGGGGAAATGCTTGGACTTGAATGGAAGGACATTGACTGGGACAATTGTGTTATCAGTGTCCGCAGAACAAGCAATTATACCGCTTCCAAGGGTATCTATACTGATACTACAAAGACGAAAAAGTCTCAGCGTTCGCTGAAATTTCCTCAGAACGTAATGGATCTGCTGCGTGAATACAAAGCAGAACAGGACGAGGAGCGAATTACACTTGGTACGAAGTGGATAGATTATGATCGTTTATTCGTTAAGTGGAATGGAGAGCCGATGAACAACAATACACCATATTTCTGGCTCAGAGAATTCTGTGAAGAAAACAATTTCCGATTCTGTGACATACACTCCCTGCGACACTTTTATGCCTCGGCTCTAATCAATAAAGGCGTGGATGCAGCAGCCGTGTCGGGAGCGTTAGGTCACTCAACGATAACAACGACGACTTCTATCTACTGTCATGTATTCAATCAGGCTCAGGCGAGGGCAAGTGAAGCGATAGCTTCGGTTCTTGACTTCAAAAAGCCCGATACTGGCAAAGGACAGTCCAAGACCGTATAAAGGACAAATAAAGGACAGAAGCCGTATCAGGGTAAAAAAAGAACTCCTAAACAACGATATATCGTCATTTAGGAGCCTTTGTAAGGATGACCCGTACGGGAATTGAACCCATGATTCCGCCGTGAAAGGGCGATGTCTTAACCTCTTGACCAACGGGCCATGTGGTAGCGGCAGTAGGATTCGAACCAACGACCAATCGGGTATGAACCGAGTACTCTAGCCAACTGAGCTATGCCGCCACAAATAAGCAGGCGTCACCTGCGACTAAATTATTATAGTACAAAACGATGAAAAAGTCAAGTACAGAAAGAAAAATGCACTGAAATTTGTTGACACGCACAATTTATCGCATACAAACGGGACTCTTGTTGGTGAAATTATAGCCTGACCGTATTGACAAGACGGGCAAAAAGGAGTAAAATTAAGTATCAAACCAAAAACAGGAGCTATAATAATGACAAGAGATGAAATAATTCAGTTTCTCATGAGAGCCAAACGCGCCACATACGCTGGCAAGGGAGCTGAGACCGCGTCCTCGCGCCCGAGCTCTCACGACCTTGAGTACCGAGAGGGCGACCTCATGTACCTCGACACATTCCTCGGCGGCGAGCGCTTTGCAGGTGAAGAAGCCCTCTGGATAGGGGACGTTCCCTACTGGAGCATGAATTACGTCGGCAGAGTCACAGGGACTCCTTTCAGCGGCGATTTTCTCAAAGAAGCTCTTCTTCGTGTGCCTTTTGAGAAGCCCTTTCGCGGACCGCAGGAGCATTCCGATGGGGACTATACCTACAAATGCGAGGTAAGCGGCGATTTTGAGTGGTTTCAGGGCTATGAGACCATAGAATACAGGGGAGCTGTGATATACGACTGCTATTTTCACGGCTCGACGATAAAATAAACAGGTAGTGATAGATTGTTTCTGAAAAATCTTATATTCAGCCTTAATGCCACAGTTCCCGTATTTCTGATGATGGTATTCGGCTGGTTCGTACACAGGATAAAGCTTCTTGACGACAACGCCACAGCGCAGATAAACCGCTTCGTATTCAGAGCGCTTCTGCCTGCGCTGTTGTTCATGGACCTGTCCACAGCGGACTTCCGTGCAGTATGGGACGGCAGATTCGTGCTGTTCTGCATATGCGCGACGCTTCTCAGCGTAGGCATAGCGGTTCTGTACTCCTTATTGTTCAAAGACAGGGCAGAACGGGGCGAGATAATACAGGCGAGCTATCGGAGCAGTGCGGCTGTTCTGGGCATAGCCTTTGTCAACAACATATACGGACACTCCACCATGGCGGCGCTTATGATAGTGGGAACAGTGCCACTTTACAATATAGCGGCGGTGACAGTTCTTGCGCTGACATCTCCCGACAAGGACAGGAGCAGGGGCAAAAAGGCTCTTTTCCTCAGCACATTCAAAAGCATAGCCACGAACCCCATAATACTGGGAATAATCGTGGGAATAGGCTGGTCGCTGCTGAAGATACCTCAGCCTGTGATACTGTCGAAATCCGTGACATATCTTGGAAATATGGCGACTCCCTTATCCCTGATAGCGCTGGGAGCTTCATTCAGATTCGGCGAAGCCAAGGACAAGCTGCCTGCAACGGTGGGCATAGCCTTTATAAAGCTGCTGCTGTTCTGCGGAATATTCCTGCCAATAGCAATAAAGCTTGGGTTCCGCGGCGAGAAGCTCATAGCCATACTGGTAATGCTTGGAAGCGCCACAACGGGAAGCTGCTTTGTAATGGCGAAGAATCTGGGACACAAGGGCGTTATCACGGCATTTGCGGTAATGCTGACCACGCTTTTGAGCGCATTCACCCTGACGGGCTGGCTGTTCCTGCTGAAATCATTAGGTTATATCTGATTATGGGCGGTGATGAATTTTGCCGAGCTCACGAACGGGATTCCAAAGGGACTGTGTTCCTTTGGCGAAGTCCAGAGGCAGCGCCTCTGGCGGGTTTGGGCAGAGCCCAAAGAAACAAAGGCGCTCCGCAAGGGGTGAATCGAAAAACAATCCAGTGAATTGTTTTTCGAGAGGGTGACTCCCTGCTGTGCAGGGAGATGTCAGCAAAGCTGACAGAGGGTGCCGAGCCCGATTAGGGACGCCCTGCAAGAGAGGGCGTCCCTTAATGGAACGGCGAGAATTTCTGAAACATATAATATAAGCGGACAGATGAACTGTCCGCTTTTTATTTTGTCGGCACTTGCTTTTTACTGCTAAATGATATATAATTACAGTGAACATCAAAAAAACTTGACATTCACTATAATAAGTGATAAAAATTGCCTCGCACATTCGCAAACTTACGTTTGCTCCGTGCGTATCGGCAAATAGCAAACGCCAAAAATTTTTGTCGTTTGCTATGTTTCAAGAAAACAACTTCAAAAAGGAGTGACATAAATGCCTTATTGTACAAACTGCGGAAGAAAGCTCAATGACGGCGAGGTATGCAATTGCACCGCCTCTGCGCAGGGAGCTCCAGTGCAGCAGACGCCGCCCCCTCAGCCGATACCCCCACAGCAGGGTTTCGGGCAGCAGCCCTACGGCGGCTATCCTCAGAACGGACAGCCATACCCGAATCAGCCCTCCCCATATCAGCCGAACTATCAGTTTGCCTACGACGGACAGGCTCTGCCTCCGCCGCCAAAGCCAAGCAGCAAGTGGATACTTGCCATAATCATACCCTTTGTCGTAGTAACTCTTGTACTGATGGGGATTTTTCTGGCGATATTCGTGCCGTCGCTTTCGCGCTACAAGGAGAAATCAAAGCAGACGAGCATAAACAACAAGGCAAGCAGTATCTACAGGGGGGCAAATTCCTCCTTGGTAGACCTCGATTCGGACGATGTCGATACAAAGGGCGATTATATCATAAGCTCTGACAGCTCAAAGAGCATCGCAGTTCCCTATGACGTGGAGAAATTCTACGAAAAAGAGAAGCGTTACTTCGATAAAGTCGATGAACTGGAATATTTCATAGTTATCAGGGACGGTCATGCAGTATATTCGGCTGCCGCTGAGAGCTGGAACGATAAAAAGGTTAGGATAGGCACATATCCTGCCGAGTATACAGGCTCGGCGGTAGCTTATTCACCTTTGAAGTATTCTCCGAAGGGCGAAAAAGAGCATATAGAAAAGAACGATACCCTGAATGAGATTTACAATGACGCTGTAGAAAAATTCAGGGACGATATCAAAAAACGAAATTACAAGGAGTGGTGACAATGCCATATTGCATAAATTGCGGAAGGTTTTTACAGGAGGGCGAGGTTTGCAATTGTACTGCCAATGCACAGGGAGCTCCCATGCAGCAGCCAAACAGCGCTGCACCGCAGGGCGGTCAGCCATATAACGGCGGAATGCAGCCGCCTCCGTATCCATATAACGGACAGCCATACCCCAATCAGCCCTATCCCAACCAGCCCTATCCTGTACCCACATTCAATCAGCAGCTTGCACAGCCCCCGAAAAAGAGCAATGCGTGGATACTGGCTATAGTTATCCCGCTGGGAATAGCTGCCCTGCTGATAATAGCCATATTAGCCGCAATATTAGTGCCGTCTATGCTTGGATATACAAAGAAATCAAAGCAGTCAAGCATGAATTCTAATGCAAGCACTCTTTTCAAAGCGGGAAATACTGCCTTGATAGAGCTGGATGAGGAAAAAAAGGATATTAAAGGCTATTACATCATAAGCTCAGATAACAGCAGGAATCAGGCTGTTCCCTTTGATGTGGAGAAATTCAGGGAGAAAACCGCAAATTATTTTAATAAGATCGGCGAGTATGAGTACTTCATGGTATGCCGCGACGGAGTCGTTGAATACACAGCCATTGCCAAAAGCTGGGGTGACAAGAGTGATTATATAGGTACATATCCTCCCAGCAATATTGACGGTATAAGGCTGTACAGAGTTGACAGTTCGGGATATACATATGGCAGTTCAAGTTTCAGCAAAGACACTAAGATGAGCCTTAGCGACCTGTACAAGGACGCATCTAAGGAATACGCTTCAGCTAAATAAAGGAGCAATACTATGCCATACTGTACAAAATGCGGCAGACCGCTCAATGACGGCGAACACTGCGGCTGTACACAGTCAGCCCCTCAGAAGAAAAAGAGCTATACCCTGCTGTTTGCCATAGGGATACCTGTACTTTGCTTAGCTGCGTTTGCTGCCGCAGTATTGCTGCTGCGTGTGATCACTGATATGAGCTGGAGGTCAAAGCAGGGCAGAATGGCTGATATGAACAAGGTGGCTGAGGAGATGACAGAGGCGGCAGATAAGGCTCTGCAAAAGATAAGCAGTGAGGGCGGAGATGTCAGCGGCTGGAACAATATAAATTCCGACGAGGATATACCCATATCCTATAAATTCGATATTGGCAGATTCCATGAATATTTCAGCGAGTATACTGGCAGCAGCGACAAGGAGTTCTTCATAATCGCCCATGACGGAAGGGTGGAGTACTTAGCGGTTTCCGACAGCTGGAGCAACACAGCGGACGCTGTCGGGACTTATCCGTCTTTTGATGATTCGCCTGTATATTTCAGCAGGGACGATATAAAGGAAAAGGTCGGAAAAGGAAAGCGCCTCAGAGATGTTTACATCGAAGGTACGCGCGAATTAATGGATATAAGATACAGAGAATAAAAGCAATGGCGTGACAAGGGGAGCAGCCTGATGTCACGCCTTTTTGTATATTCCCGTAAAAATGCCGCATAATATCTCCGAAAGCGAGGTATCAGCATGGCAGAAAGGATAGCAAGGGGAGTTTTCCGCACGGATACTCCCGTAAGAATAAGGAGCTACGCCGCAGTAGTAGGCGAAAAGGAGGGCGAGGGACCTCTCGGGGAATGCTTCGACGAGGTGGTGACGGACAGCCACTTCGGAAAGGACACATGGGAGCAGGCGGAGACGCAGTTCCAGCTTGAAGCTGTGGGACTTGCACTGCGCAAGGCAGGTCTGCAAAGAGAGGATATCGACGTGATATGCGCAGGAGACCTCATCAATCAGTGCATAGGCTCGGCATACAGCGTCAGGGAGCTTGCCGTGCCCTTTCTGGGGCTTTACGGAGCTTGCTCCACTATGGCAGAGGGGCTTCTCATCGCTTCTGTGCTGACGGACAGCGGTATCGCGGAGCAGGCTGCGGCGGTGACTTCATCACATTTCTCCACGGCAGAGCGGCAGTTCCGATTTCCTCTGTCCTACGGCGGTCAGCGAACTCCCACATCGCAGTGGACCTGTACCGCTTCGGGAGCAGTGATAGTCTCCCGTGACAGCGGAAATATCGGCGTAGCTGGCGGTTGTATCGGCAAGATAGCCGACCTTGAGATAACCGACATCAACAATATGGGCAGCGCTATGGCGCCTGCGGCTGCGGACACCATAATGCGTTATCTGTCGGCAACGGGGACAGTTCCCGAGGACTATGACTACATCGTCACAGGTGACCTTGGCGTGGTGGGGAGCGAGCTTCTCAGGGACTTCCTGCTGAAGCAGGGCGTGGATATAACCGCTCAGCACCGTGACTGCGGAGCTATGATATTCGACGTGGAGAAGCAGGATATGCACTGCGGCGGTTCGGGCTGCGGCTGCGGAGCAAGCGTGCTCTGCGGTAATTTCCTGCCAATGCTGGAGCGCGGCGAGGCTCAAAATATACTATTTGCCGCCACAGGAGCGCTCATGTCGCCCATGTCATTGCAGCAGGGCGAGAGCATACCCTCGATATCACATCTGGTTCATCTGAGAAAGGAGCAGGCATGATACTTGATATTTTAAAGGCATTTTTAGTGGGAGGACTGCTCTGCGCCGTGGGACAAGTCCTCATCGACTTCACAAAATTAACGCCTGCGAGGATACTCACAGGCTACGTTGTTACGGGAGTAGTATTATCGGCGGTGGGACTGTACAAGCCCATAGCCGAGTTTGCAGGAGCAGGAGCTACAGTGCCCCTAACGGGCTTCGGTCATCTGCTTGCGGAGGGCATAAGAAAGACCATAGGCAGGGACGGATTCCTCGGCATATTCACAGGGGGGCTTACCGCCGCCGCAGGCGGCGTGACAGCGGCATTGCTGTTCGGACTAATAGCTTCGCTGCTGTTCAGGCAGAAAGACAAGCTGTGAGCCCTTAGCCAAAGAACTTGCTGAGCCCATGAACGGGATTCCAAAGGGACTGTGTTCCTTTGGCGGAGTGACTCCCCATAAAATGGGGAGATGTCCGTAGGACAGAGGGGACGTACCGGTAAGGTCAGAGGCAGAGCCTCTGGCAGGGTTCGGGGCAGCGCCCCGCAGTTACGAAGGCGCTCCGCAAGGGTGAATTTTAAAAACAGTCCAGTGGACTGTTTTTAAAAGAGGGACGCCCTGCAAGAGAGGGCGTCCCCTAATGGGTTAGCGTTTCGGCGTCCCGGGGCTGATAAAATAACTTCAAATTACCATATGTAGGGGCGGCGTTCCGCCGCCCGCAAAATAACGGTTCAATTTGTAGGGGCTGCCTTTGGCAGTCCGTTGGCAATTATTCCCGTGTCGAGAAGCGATATATCTTTCGATGATACGCGGACGACTCAGGGGGCGCAGGCTCTGCGCTGTAGGGGGCGATGCCTACATCGCCCCGTTTGGTTTGTAAATGTTGTCGGGCTGATGTAGGCATCAGCCCCTACACATGGTCATTTGGAGTCGTTTCGTTAGCCTCGGGCGGCGAAACGCCGCCCCTACATATTACTTCTTGCTAAAAATCAAACTTATCACAGGCACAGCCGCGCTGAATCCCAACGCCGTCAGCAGCTGCGGTGTGCTGAGGTCAACGGTGCTGAACACCATTTGCAGCTGTGGCAGAATCACTGCGGCGGCAAGGACTGCGGCGGATATCACCACTGCGATGACCAGCTTCATATTGCCGAAGGGATTCATGCGGAACAGGCTGCGGCGCTCAGAGCGGCACTCGAAAACGTGTATCAGCTGCGACACCACCAGTGTTATGAGAGCGGCGGTGCGGCAGGCTTCAAGGGAGCCTCCCAGCCGCATGACCGTGGTGAAGCTTGCCAGCGTTGACAGCCCTATGAACACGCCCCGAATGACTATCTTCCACATGAGACCGCCTGAGAAAAAGCCCTCCGCAGAGCGCCGCGGCGGTCGGTTCATTATGTCATTTTCGGGCGGCTCCATACCGAGAGCCACCGCAGGGAGCCCGTCTGTGACAAGATTCACCAGAAGTATCTGTACGGGCAGCAGCACCACGGGCATACCCATGAGTATGCCGAGGAACATGGTCAGCACCTCGCCTATATTGCAGGACAGCAGATACCGCACGAACTTCCTTATATTGGCATAAACGCAGCGCCCCTGCTCAACGGCGCTGACCAGTGTGGCAAGGTTGTCGTCCATGAGTATCACGTCGGCAGCCTGTTTTGTAACGTCGGTGCCTGTAACTCCCATAGCTACGCCAACATCGGCTTCTTTCACCGCAGGAGCGTCGTTTACGCCGTCGCCTGTCATGGTGACTATCTCGCCGCGGCGCTTGAAGCTCCGCACGATACGCAGCTTATGTACGGGCTCGACACGGGAAAACACCGTGTATTTGCCGATAACTCGGTCAAGCTCCTCGTCGGATAGTGCGTCAAGCTCCGCACCCGTCATAGCCAAGCCGCCTTTGAGCAGACCTGCCTTTTTTGCAACTGCCACGGCGGTGTTTTTGTGGTCGCCAGTTATCATGACGGTTTTCACCGAAGCCGCCGCGCATTTGCGTATTGCAGTCTTGGCTTCTTCTCGGGGCGGATCGGTCATGCCTGCAAAGCCCAGAAATACCAGATTTCCGCGGTTGGGTTCAAGAGTATCGGAGCTGCACATCGCCAGCGCAAGAACTCTCAGCGCCCTGTCTGACATTTCCGCTGCCTTTTCGGCAAGCTCCCGACGTACAGCGGAGCTCATAGGCACGGGAACACCGTTTTCGCTGATATACTGAGAACAGCGCGGCAGGAGGACTTCCTCGGCGCCCTTGAAATACATACGCTTGTCGCTGCCGCAGGAGCAAAGAACCGCCATAAAACGAGTCTCGCTGTCAAAGGGGTGCTCCCCGAGAACGCGGCAGTTCCCCGAAAGGGACTCCCTTGTTATGCCTGCCTTTGCCGCCGCAATGAGCAGAGCCGCTTCTGTGGAGTCTCCCGTCACCTGCCATTCGCCCCTGCCTGCAAGAGCTCCTCTGTTTCGGCTTTTGGGGACTTCCTGAGTGCTTATCTCCGCCGTAGAGCAGAGAACTCCGCACCGCAGAGCCTCCGTGAGAGCCTTTTCGGCGGTTGGATTCACGGCGATATTGTCATCGCCCTTTGTGACCGTTCCGCTGACGCGGTAGCCCATGCCGCTGAAATAGTAGTCCGCCGAGACAGTAGACAGCTCCGTGACGGTCATTTTGTTTTCGGTGATAGTGCCCGTCTTGTCGGAGCATATCACCGAGGTACAGCCCAGAGTCTCAACGCTGTGGAGCTTGTTCACAAGAGCCTTCTGCTTCAGCATACGGCTGACTGCAAGTGCAAGAGCGATAGTCACCGTTGCAGGCAGTCCCTCGGGGATAGCGGCAATGGCAATGGTTATGCCCGTCATCAGCATATCGAACACGTTCTCGCCGCGGAGCACTCCTGCCCCGAAAACGGCGGCGCAGACGATAAGGCATATCACGGCGACGGCTTTGCCAAGCTCCCCGAGCCGCTTTTGCAGGGGAGTAGGCTCCCTGTCTATATCGGTGAGCATTTCCGATATCTTGCCCATTTGAGTATTTTTGCCCGTGGCTATGACCTTTGCGCGGCAAACGCCCTTGGTGGCGGAGGCTCCGCAGTAGACGATATTGGGCTTGTTGAGGGAATTGTCGGTATCCTCGGGAGAGCCTGCCGACTTGCTGACAGCCACGGATTCTCCCGTGAGTATGGCTTCATCGGAGAAGAAGCCTGCCGCCTTTAAAACGGCGCAGTCCGCAGGTATGCGGTCACCTGCTTCAAGCTCGATAATGTCTCCCGTAACAAGCTTTGAAGCCTCGATTTCTTTCAGCTTGTCATCACGCCAGCACTTAGCCGTCGGAGCGGTCATGGAGCGGAGAGCCTCCAGCGTGTGCTCGGTGCGGTACTCCTGTATAAAGCCGAGAATGGCGTTGAGCAGCACTATGAGTATGATAGTCACGGCGTCGGATATCTCTCCGAGGAGTATTGATATGACCGTAGCGCCGAGGAGTATCATCACCATGATGTCCTTGAATTGTCCTATGAATATTTTCACAGGACCTGCCTGACTGTTTTCGGCGAGGACGTTTTCACCCTCGGTTTTCAGTTTTTCTGCGGCTTCGTTTTCTGTAAGTCCCATATTTTCACCCTTTCACAGATGTTGTCCTTACAGGATATGTCCATTGTGGGACAAATATTCTTTTGGAGTGATTGGAAAGAAGAACTAAGAGCTAAGAACTAAGAACTAAGAGCTAAGAACTAAGATTGTAGGGGCGGATATTATCCGCCCGTAAAATGCTTTGAATTATCTGATCACTATTCACTAAAAAATAAAAAGCCTTAAAGAAGCATCTGCTTCTCTAAGGCTTTTGGCGTATTATATTTCCAGACCAAAGCTGATAGACAGCGCTGTGTCCACCTTATCCATTGCGTTGAGGTCAAGCTCGCCCATTTTGTCCTTGAGACGGCGCTTGTCGATAGTGCGTATCTGCTCCAGAAGCACGATACTGTCCTTTGCAAGTCCGCATTTGTCCGCCTCTACCTCGATGTGTGTGGGCAGGTGGTTCTTGTCGCGCTGACTGGTGATAGCCGCGGCGATGACCGTGGGACTGTGCTTGTTCCCCACATCGTTCTGGACTATAAGTACAGGTCTGACTCCGCCCTGCTCAGAACCCACAACGGGACTGAGGTCGGCGTAGTATATTTCTCCGCGTTTGACTGACATAGTATTTCTCCCGATATATGATGAATTTCAGCTGATGACTTTATTATTGCCCTTGGGGCTCAGTTTATACAACTTCATTTCATTATATGCTTTCGGGAGAGCTTTTGCTCATGCCGTTTTTTTCTGCGGAGCTGTCTCCTTTTTGCTGAAAAAGCCAAATACAGCCTTTTCTGCTGCCTTTGCAATTACAAGTCTGTATACCACGGACGATATGAGTACGGCTGCTGCATAGCTGAGCCATACCGCCTTTGTGGAATAATCAAGTCCAAGCCCTGCGTATTCGTCTATGGTGCGTATTGCGCACTGTACGGGGAAATGCACAAGGTATATCACTATGGAAAGGCTGCCCAGATACGTCAGAGGACGTATGCCGAGTACAGCTCCCAGCCACGGTATGAACAGCACTGCAAGTATCAGCGCAGGAGCGATACCGAGTATGAACGCCATGCGGAAATCTCCCATGAATTCGGGCTTGAAGCGCAGCACAAGGTAGCTTATTATCACAGCTCCCAGACAAACATAGCCCAGACGCTGATATCTGAATTTTTCTCTGTTCCTGTATAACGTGCAGAGTATAGCGCCTATGAAAAAGCAGGCGATACCACGTCCCACAAGACTGTTCCACAGGGGATAGTCCACTCCCGAAAGAGTGATAGTCGTGCCCAGAAGAGCTGCTCCGAAGAATACATAGCAGCCGTGGCGCTCATTCCTGACGCGGTAAAGTATCAGGTAGAACAGCAGATAGCACAGCATACATATGCTTATGCACCACGAGGGAGCGTCCAGCGACCAGTCTTTGCCGAAGAAGCCGTCCTGCATGAGCAGGAGATTGTATATCAGGTGCTGAATGTCGAAATTTCCGTATACAAAGGTAGTTCCGCACCTGTGATAATAGGCGAGTTCAAGTATAATTGTGACCAGTGTGAAGAAAAGGAAAGGCGGATATATCTTCCGCAGACGCTTTACGATGAAATCGCGGAAGCTTATTTTGTGCCCGATTATCCTTTCCGAGTAGCCCAGCATCATACCGAAGCCCGACAGCATGAAGAAAAGCTCCACCATGAATGAGCCGTGTTTGTATGACATGGGAAATACCGAGAAGAAAGGGGAGCCGTTCTGTGGCTTGAAGTGCTGATAGTGCCAGAAAAAAGCTATGATACAGGCGCCTATGCCTTTAAGACCGTCAATTGCGCCGAGATGAGAGTCGTTTTTTGTTTGCTTTTCAGTCATTTGTTTTCCTCTTTTTCAGTTGTCGGTATAAGAATATCTCCAGCAGTGTAACGGCAGTTCCCGCGGCATAGCTCCATAGGTCCTCGGGAGCGTAGCTTGTGCCGATGATTATGCGGAGAAGCTCGTTTTTCACGCCGAGTATATCGGCGATATGAGCCTTTTGCAGGAACTCCACAGCGAATGAAAACGCCAGTATACCCAGTGCCACGCCGTATGAATCGAACTTCTTGGGCACGAATGAGCGGAACAGGCAGTACAGCACCCATACTATGATGACGTCGCCTACATAAGCGCGTATGAAGAAGTTGAAATAGAACACGCCTATGCAGACCTCCACTGCCACAAGGAGCAGAAAGCCGATGATATAGGGCAGACGGGCTTTCATTCTATCTCTCCTGCAAGGTGTGGGAATATGCCCAGACTGCGCTTTAATATGCCGTTCATGAGGGCAAGGGCAATGCCGTAATTGGTGAAGGGCACGTTCTGGTCCTCGGCTGATTTGCGGCGGTAGGTCATTTCGCGCTCATTGAGCATACAGCCTCCGCAGTGTATCACAAGACTGTATCTTGACAAGTCCTCGGGGAACTCACGTCCCGAGCTCAGCTCTATATTCAGCTCCTTGCCTGTTGTCTTTTTCAGCAGGGCAGGCAGTTTAACACTGCCGATATCTCCGCATTGACGGTGATGAGTACAGCCCTCGGAAATGAGAACGGTATCCCCGTCTTTCAGCGTCTTTATTGCGGCTGCGCCCTTTATCGATGTTTCAAGGAAGCCCTTGTAACGTGCCATAAGTATCGAGAAAGAGGTGAGGGGAACGGTCTCGGGAACTATTTTGCTCACCATTGCAAAAGCCTGACTGTCGGTGATGACCATTTTCGGCGGAGAGCTAAGCTTTCCGAGAGTTTCCGCAAGCTGGTGCTCCTTGGTGAATACTGCCATTGCGTTTGCGTCCAGTACGTCGCGGAGCGTCTGTACCTGCGGCAGTATCATTCGTCCCTTGGGAGCTGACTCGTCGATAGGAGTTACCAGCACGACCATATCACCTGTACTCAGCAGGTCGCCCACTATGCGCTTTTCCTCTTTGGGGAGCTTCGCAAGGGCGGCAATGCGCTCTTTCAGCTCGTATATATTTTCGCCTGTAAGGGCGCTGACTTCAAACTCGTTGTCCTGACAGACGCGCTTTTCGGCGATGTCGGACTTGTTGTATACCGTGAGATAGGGGATATCCTTTTCCTTGAAAATGCCGATGAGCTGTTTTTCCGTGTCGGTAAGTCCCACAGTGCCGTCAACTATCAGCACAGCAAGGTCAGTGCGGTTGAGTATCTGCTTTGTCCTGCGGACTCTCAGCTCGCCGAGAGCTCCCTCGTCGTCAAAGCCCGGAGTGTCGATTATCACCACAGGACCGAGTGGGAGAAGCTCCATAGCCTTTGTTACGGGATCTGTTGTAGTGCCCTTGACGTCGGAGACAACGGACAGCTCCTGTCCCGTAACAGCGTTGACAACGCTGGATTTGCCTGCGTTTCTCCGTCCGAAGAAGCCGATGTGTATTCTCTCAGAGGAGGGTGTATCATTCAAACTCATATTTATCATTCCTTTTTATTCAGTAGGGGACGGCGCCCCGATAGATCATGTTATTACAGCTCTATGTAATACGGGAATATGTTTTCATAGTGTCCGTCCTTCATTCTGAAACCGTTAGGGATAACTCCGAGCTGCCTGAAGCCCATTTTTTCATACAGATGTCTTGCATTGGCGTTTGTTTCTACAACAGCATTGAATTGCAATATAAGAAATCCGCATTCTTTTGCTTTCCGTATACAGTCCCTGACCAGCTTTTCACCGATATGCTGTCCGCGGCAGGAAGATGAGACCGCATAGCTTGCATTGCAGATATGTCCGCAGCGTCCGACATTGTTAGGGTGCAGGATATACAGTCCGAAAATATTTCCGTTTTCATCTGCTGCAACGCCGCAATAGCTTTGGGACGAAAAGAACTGTTCTCCTGTTGTTTCGTCAAGCAGCTCTTCCTGCGGAAAAGCAATGCCTTCATCAACTATTTCGTTCCATATGGTTATCATTTGCTGTATGTCGTCTGTTTTGTATTTCCTTATCTGCATAACTCTCAACTCTCAATTCTCAACTTAAAAAGCCGCAGAGCGAAAAGCTCCACGACTCAATTATATCACACAATGCTCAAAATGGCAATATTCGCGGTCAAAAAACTGTTCCTCTGCGGCGGCTGCAGCTCAAAAAAGAGGGCGGCTTTACGCCGCCCACGAACCGTTAGCTTCTCGGGACTGTAATTGAACGTCCGAGTTTCATTAAATACGTGTTTATTATTTTTCATCAAAAGCAGCAAATACCTTCATACACTCAGCGCAGTAATATCCTTTGCCGTGCAGTGAAAGATGTACTGTGTTATTTCTTATCCATTTGTCCTTTTCATCTTCGGGATACCATATCACCGATGTGAAAAACTGTGTGATGCTTCCGATCTCTTTTGCTTCTATAAAACCTTTGCGGCATTCTTTTCCGCATTCCGGACAATTCATAGCTGAAAATCTTTAGCTGTTTAAAATAAGTTAGTTCTTTTTGATCTTTTTATTTGCAGTTATAGCTGTTGCTACACAGAATACACAAGCTATTCCGAAGGCTACCTGTGCCAGTATGTAGCTTTTTGTAGCTATTGCAACAATAAGTGTTAAAACGCTTACAATTGCTCCAACCAAAGCGATCAGAAATAATACAGATGTGTTTTTCATAATGCTTTTCTCCTTATATCATAGTTTTTATGATGAAGCTAACGGTTAAAGTACTTCATAACTGTCAGCTTTCGTTTGTGGACTTTCAGGTCAAAAGAGCCGCAAAGCAAAAGCTGTACGGCTCTATTATAGCACCTTTGATTCAATAAATCAACATTTTTGTGAAAAATTTTTAGAGATTTATCACAATGCACAAATCAATGCTCCGATCAGACATTAAAGTCTTGCAACCCCTGTATCCTTTGCAGCCTGAGCAACAGCCTTTGCAACTGCCTGTGCTACTGATTTGTCAAGTGCGCTTGGGATAATGTAATCAGCGCTGAGCTTGTCGTCTGTAACGAATGAAGCGATAGCCTTGGCAGCAGCTATCTTCATAGCGTCGTTGATATCGCTTGCGCGAACATCGAGTGCACCGCGGAAGATACCCGGGAATGCGAGTACGTTGTTTATCTGGTTCGGGAAGTCGCTTCTGCCTGTGCCGACTACAGCAGCGCCTGCTTCCTTTGCAAGGTCAGGCATGATCTCGGGAGTCGGGTTAGCCATTGGGAAGAGGATAGGCTTGTCAGCCATGCTCTTTACCATTTCGGGAGTTACGCAGCCGGGAGCTGAAACGCCGATGAATACGTCTGCGCCCTTGATAACTTCTTCAAGGCTGCCCTTTCTCATCTGCTGGTTGGTTATCTCAGCCATTTCGTCCTTCATCGGGTTCATGCCCTCGGGACGTCCCTTGTAGATGGCGCCGTTTCTGTCGCAGAGAACAACGTCTTTAAGTCCCATAGAGATGAGGAGCTTGATGATAGCGATACCTGCTGCGCCTGCACCGCTTGTAACTACTCTTATCTCGTCCAGCTTCTTGCCTACTACCTTGAGAGCGTTGAGCATAGCAGCGAGAGTAACGACTGCTGTACCGTGCTGGTCGTCGTGGAATATCGGGATATCGCAGCACTCCTTCAGCTTCTTCTCTATCTCGAAGCAGCGGGGAGCGGAGATGTCCTCAAGGTTTACGCCGCCGAATGAGCCTGCAAGGAGACGAACTGTATTTACGATGTCGTCAACTTCCTTTGAGCGAACGCAAAGAGGAACTGCGTCAACGTCGCCGAATGCCTTGAAGAGTGCGCACTTGCCCTCCATAACAGGCATACCTGCCTCAGGACCGATATCGCCGAGACCGAGAACTGCTGTACCGTCTGTTACTACAGCAACGAGGTTTGAACGGCGTGTGAGCTCATAGCTCTTGTCAACGTCCTTCTGTATTTCAAGGCAAGGCTGTGCAACGCCCGGTGTGTAAGCCAGTGAGAGGTCGTCTCTTGTTTCGAGGGGAGCACGGCAGATAACTTCTATCTTGCCCTGCCACTCATAGTGCTTTTTAAGTGATTCTTCTGCGTAATTCATGGGTTATATGTCCTTTCAGTTAATATTTCAAAAAAGCGGAGAACAGTGAGCTCTCCGCGTAAATGCTTATTTGCGGCTTATCAGAACTGTATCTGGTCGATAACGCTTCTCAGTGCCTTTGCACTTGCCTGAAGCTTCTCTATCTCTGCGTCGGAAAGCTTAGGTGATACTTCTCTTTCAATACCGTTGCTTCCGATAACGCATGGGAGACTGAGGCAGACGTCGTTGATGCCGTATCTGTCGTTTATCATTGTAGAAACTGTGAGAATGTTCTTTGCGTCACGGAGAACAGTGTCGCATATCTTGTTTACGCTCATTGCGATAGCGTAGAATGTAGCGCCCTTTCTCTTGATTACCTCAGCGCCTGCCTTGCGGACTTCGTCGAGTATCTCGTCCTCGTCAAGGTCTGCGTGGTCCTGGTCTGAGCAGTACTCGTCAACAGGAACTCCTGCGATGTTCATGATAGACCATGGGATAAATGAGGAATCGCCGTGCTCGCCGAATACGTAAGCGTGAATGCTGTTAGGGCTGAGACCTACGTGGTCAGCGATGATGGAACGGAGTCTTGAAGTATCAAGAGCTGTACCTGAGCCTATTACCTGATTCGGCTTGAGGTCTGTGCACTTGAGGATAGTGTATGTAAGAACATCAACAGGGTTGCTGACAACTACGTATATAGCGTCGGGAGCATACTTAGCTATCTGAGGCATTACCTCCTTGATGATGTTTACGTTTATCTGTGCAAGGTCGAGACGTGTCTGACCGGGCTTTCTTGCGATACCGAGAGTAACAACAACGATATCGGAATCCTTTGCGTCCTCGTACTCGCCGTCGAATACCTCGACGTTCTCACCGAAGGAAACGCCCTGACGGATATCCATAGCCTCACCCTTAGCCTTAGCCTTGTTTATATCAACAAGAACGATATCGGAGCAGGTGCCTGCTACAGCGAATGTATAAGCAATAGAAGCGCCGACGTTGCCTGCGCCGAGTATAGTTATCTTTGTTCCGTTTTTCTCAGCCATAATGTAAACCTCCCAGTTTATTAAGCCAAAATAATTTCTTCTATCTTTCTTTAGCACTTTACAGAGCCATACATATTACATTATAAACGGTAGATAAAAAAATATCAAGCAAATTAACAGGATTAGCATAAAAATCGGAAATTCATACAAAACACCGCAGGATTTAACAAAGCTTTTTAACTTCGGGACTAATTGGCAGGGCAATTTCCGAAAAATAGGCGCTTCGGCTGTGGAGTGAATAATATTCGCGCAAATGCGAATATTTTCAAAAATAATGAATATTTATGCAAATACCCTTGACAATATTTTGTTAAGTAGTATAATATACTTATATCGCAAATCCGCGCGGCTTGAAAAGCGGCGTTTATATTCAGGAGGTAATTACAATGGCTAACAAAAAGGATATCAAAAAGGTAGTTCTCGCATACTCAGGCGGACTTGATACTTCTATCATTATCCCGTGGCTCAAGGAAAACTACAATAACTGCGAAGTTATCGCTGTTTCAGGCGACGTAGGACAGGGCACTGAGCTTGACGGACTCGAGGAGAAGGCTATCAAGACAGGCGCTTCAAAGCTCATCATCGCTGACCTCAAGGAAGAGTTCATTCAGGACTATGTTTATCCTACAGTTCAGGCAGGAGCTATCTATGAGAACAGATATATGCTCGGTACTTCCTTTGCTCGTCCTATCATCGCAAAGCGTATCGCTGAGATCGCTCTTGAGGAAGGCGCTGACGCTATCTGCCACGGCTGCACAGGAAAGGGCAACGATCAGGTAAGATTCGAGCTTGCTATCAAGGCTTTCGCACCTGAAATGGCTATCATCGCTCCATGGAGAGAATGGGACATCAAGAGCCGTGACGAGGAGATCGACTACGCAGAGGCTCACAACATTCCTCTGAAGATAAACAGAGAGACAAACTACTCAAAGGACAAGAACATCTGGCACCTTTCACACGAAGGTCTCGACCTTGAGGATCCTGCAAACGAGCCGCAGTACGAGAAGAAGGGCTTCCTTGAAATGGGCGTATCTCCTATCGACGCTCCTGACAAGCCTACATATATCACAATTCACTTCGAGAAGGGCGTTCCTACAATGCTGGACGGCAAGAAGCTCAACGGCGTTGAAATGGTATCTGCTCTCAACAAGCTCGGCGGCGAGAACGGTATCGGTCTTGCAGACCTCGTTGAGAACCGTCTCGTTGGTATGAAGTCAAGAGGCGTTTATGAGACTCCCGGCGGTGCTATCCTTTATCACGCTCACGAGGTTCTCGAGACGATCACTCTTGACAAGGAAACTGCACGTATCAAGCAGTATCTCGCAATCAAGTTCGCTGATATCGTATACAACGGTCAGTGGTTCACACCTCTCCGTGAAGCTCTCACAGCTTTCGTTGACAAGACACAGGAGAGAGTTACAGGCGACGTTAAGCTCAAGCTTTACAAGGGCAACATCATCAATGCAGGCGTAACTTCACCATACACACTCTACGATGAGGAAGTTGCTACATTCGATGAGGACGAGGTTTACAATCAGGCTGACGCAGCAGGCTTCATCAACCTCTTCGGTCTCCCGATAAAGGTAAGAGCTCAGCTGGACAAGAAGAGAAACAACAAGTAATTCATTCTTGACATCAGAATAAGGAGCAGTTTCAGGCAGGGGAGCCTATCTCCTGCCTGTTACGATTTTTTTCAAGTTGAGAATTGAGAGTTGAGAGTTGAGAATCAATGTGTTCGCTCCGCTCACATGATCTGAATAATGTCGCCGCAGGCGACTCCTTAACTTTCAACTCTAAACTCTAAACTCTCAACCAAAAAGGAGGGCAGCATGGTAAAGGTAAGAGTTATGACCGTCAATGACTGGGACGGAGTAAACGAGTGCTGGAAAGAGCATGAGGGCACAAATCCCGTGGACGACAGTCCCGAGGGCTTCGCAAGATATCTCGGACGCAATCCTGCAACAAGCTTCGTTGCCGAGGAAAACGGCAGGATAATCGGCACTATCCTCGCAGGTCACGACGGCAGACGCGGTATCTTTCACCATGTTGTAGTAGCTCCCGACCACCGCGGACAGGGCATCGGCAGAATGCTGGTTGAAAGCGCTATGGAGGCTCTCGGAAAAGAGGGCATACAGAAAGTCCTGCTGGTGGTGTTCACCCACAACGAAAACGGCAATCAGTTCTGGGAGCATATGGGCTTCACCGTCCGCGAGGACTTGTATTACCGCAACAAATACATTGAAATATAAAAACTATGGATAAATTCATGAAGCTTGCCATTGATGAGGCAAGAGAAGGAATAAACGCACACCACGGCGGACCATTCGGCTGTGTCATTGTCAGAGACGGCGAGATAGTCGGCAGAGGTCACAACGAAGTCGTGAAAAGGCACGATTCTACCTGTCACGGCGAGATGATGGCTATCCGCGACGCCTGCAAAAAGACAGGCAGCCACGACCTTTCGGGCTGCGAGCTGTATACCACCGCAGAGCCCTGTCCCATGTGCGCAGGAGCTATAATGTGGGCGAATATCAGAAAGGTATACTACGGCTGCAATGTCAGCGATACCGACAGTATCGGCTTCCGTGACAAGCAGTTCTATGAAGCTCCCGAGGATATCTCGGAGGAGCTCCACCGTGAGGAATGCCTTGAGGTATTCAAGGAATATACAGCGTTGAAGAATAAGAAGCATTATTAATTTGTAGGGGCGCACAGTGTGCGCCCGTCAGTGAGCAATAAATCGGGACAACCGTAAATGTAGGGGGGCGATGCCTACATCGCCCCGTTGATAAATAACGTAATTATGGGACGTCGAGGACGCCGTCCCCTACAAAAGCGAATGGCTACAACAAGGAGAGAAAAACATGGCAGATATGATGTGGGCAGGAAGATTTTCCAAGCAGGTGGACGAGGGCGTAAACGCTTTCAACTCTTCCATTGCCTTTGACGGACGTATGTACCGCCACGATATAAAGGGCAGTATCGCCCACGCTACTATGCTGGGAGACTGCGGCATTATCACCAAGGAGGACAGCCTTGAGATCATCGAGGGACTGAAAGGCATACTCGCCGATATCGACAGCGGCAAGCTGGAGCTCGATCCCAATGCTGAGGATATCCATATGTTCGTTGAGGCCGAGCTCACAAAGCGCCTCGGCGACGTAGGAAAGAGACTCCACACCTCACGTTCAAGAAACGATCAGGTGGCAGTTGACCTGAGACTTTATCTCCGCGACGAGATAGACGAGATATACGCTATGGTAAAGGAGCTCGCCGTTACTCTGGTGAAAATGGCTAAGGAGCACACCGAGACCATAATGCCAGGCTATACTCACTTGCAGAGAGCACAGCCAATAACTCTCGCACATCACCTTATGGCGTATGTGTGGATGCTTCTCCGCGATATGGAAAGATTACAGGATACCGCAAAGAGAATGAACTACTGCCCTCTCGGCAGCGGCGCTCTTGCAGGTACTACATATAAAACAAACCGCAAGCAGACCTCGGAGCTTCTCGGCTTTACGGCTCCAATGCCCAACAGCCTTGACGGCGTTTCCGACAGAGACTACTGCGTGGAGCTTAACTGCGCACTGTCCCTGCTCATGACACACCTTTCAAGATTTTCCGAGGAGATAATCCTCTGGTGCTCGTGGGAGTTCAAGTTCGTTGAGCTCGACGACGCATTCGCTACAGGCTCGTCTATAATGCCTCAGAAGAAGAACCCCGACGTTACGGAGCTTATCCGCGGCAAGACAGGCAGAGTAAACGGCGACCTCATGACTCTCCTCACCATGATGAAAGGTCTGCCCCTTGCATACAACAAGGATATGCAGGAGGACAAGGAGGCTATCTTCGACGCAGTTGACAACGTAAAGCTCTGCGTAAAGACATTCACTCCCATGCTTGCAACAATGCGCGTTCTTAAGGACAACATGAGGAACGCCGCAGCAAGAGGCTTCATAAACGCTACGGACTGTGCTGACTACCTCGTTAAAAAGGGTATGCCTTTCCGTGACGCATACAAGATAACAGGAACTCTCGTTGCTCAGTGCATAGAAAAGGGACTTACTCTTGAAACACTGCCAATTGCCGATTATAAGGCAATGACAGACCTCTTTGACGAGGATGTATATCAGGCTATCAGCCTTGATACCTGCGTCCGCGAGAGAAAGTCCGAGGGCGGTCCGTCACCTGACGCTGTCAGGGAGCAGATAGCTCTTGCAGAAAAGGCACTGGGACTCTGATATGAAGAAAAAAGACGTGACCTTTACCATAGGACTTACCATTCTTATGGGAGTCATATGGGCTGTGGGCGAGCTTGTAATGGGACTGTGGCTTGCAGTTGTCCCCAGCGCCCATATATTCTGGTTCGCACTGATAGTTATAATAACCCTTGGCGTAAGCGTATGGCACTCAATGATAGAGGACAATTCAGACCTTGAAGATCCCAAGCGTGCCAAGTACGAGCGCAAGGTCAATAAACGCAAAAAGAACTAAGAATTTGTAGGGGACGGCGTCCTCGACGTCCCGATGTAGGGGCGGCGTTCCGCCGCCCGCAAGTGATTAGTGCATAGTGATTAGTAGGGGACGGCGTCCTCGACGTCCCAATGTAGGGGCGGCGTTCCGCCGCCCGCAAGTGATTAGTGCATAGTGATTAGTAGGGGACGCCGCCCTCGGCGTCCCGATAATGGAATTAGTGTTAATGTATTATGGATAGAAAACAGACTTAGTTCTTAGATCTTAGATCTTAGTTCTAAGTGAAAACGGAGGAAAACAATATGTCAGTAAAAATCTACATAGACGGTCAGGAAGGTACAACAGGTCTTAAAATACAGGAGCGTTTCAAGGACAGAAAAGACCTTGAGATAATGAAGATCAGCGAGGAGCTGAGAAAAGATCCTGCGGAGCGTGCTCGTCTTATAAACAGTGCAGACTATGTATTCCTCTGCCTGCCCGACGCCGCTTCTATCGAGGCTGTTTCGTTTATCGACAAGGACAACGACCATGTCCGTATAATCGACGCTTCTACAGCTCACCGCACAAATCCCGACTGGGCTTACGGTTTTCCCGAGCTCTCACCTGCTCACAGGGAAAAGATAATCAAGTCCAACAGAGTCGCAGTTCCCGGCTGTTACGCAAGCGGCTTTGCTTCAATAGTTTATCCGCTGGTGAGCAACGGCATTATCCCTGCTGATTTCCCTGTATTCGCCTATGCTACTTCGGGCTACAGCGGAGCAGGCAAAAAGGCTATCGCAGTTTACGAGGGCGACGACAAGCCTTTCGAGTTCAACAGTCCACGTCAGTACGCACTCTCTCAGCAGCACAAGCACCTGCCTGAGATGAAAGCCGTATCGGGACTTACCTACACACCTATGTTCAACCCTATGGTGTGCGACTATTTCAGCGGCATGGTAGTAAGCGTGCCAATACAGACAAGAATGCTTGACAAGAAAGTGACTGCACAGCAGGTGCACGAGATGTACGCAAAGCACTATGCAGGAGCTAATATGATAGAGGTAATGCCTCTTATGTCCGCAGACGAGCAGAAGGCGTTCTTCCTTGCTTCAAACACTCTCAGCGGACAGAACAAAATGCAGGTTTTCGTATTCGGAAACGACGAACAGATATTACTCTGCTCACGCCTTGACAACCTCGGGAAGGGTGCAAGCGGAGCAGCAGTACAGTGCCTTAATATAATGATGGGCATAGACGAGACAACAGGACTTGTCTGAGCCGTATGATGTTATTTCAATTATATCGGGGGGAAGTAAAATGAGCAAAACACTTAAAGAGATCTATGAGTATGACCTCATCGAGGACGACGGCATAGATTACACCGTTGATGAGTGGTTCAACACTATCATGGCGAAAACAAAGGATCAGCTTACAGTATCAGATGTCAGCCGTATGCTTCGTCAGAAGATATGCTCACGCGTGGCTATAAAGAGAGCCATTGAGTTCCTCAACGACGATCCGTTTATCGGCGAGATGTTCGAGGGACAGCTGATGTACAACCTCTATGCTGGAAAGGAAAAATACCTCAAGCTCTTCTATCAGCAGATGAGACCAATGCTGGAGAACGCAGGTCTTATGGCTAAGTCCCACCACTGGGGCTCCGAGGAGGAGAGGACTGAATATATGGACATAATTGCGAAATTTGCGCAGAAGATCAAGGAGGAAACAGATAATGAAGCTTGTTGAAGTTAAGGGCATAACCTTTGTTGAGGGCGGCGTCTGCGCTGCCAAGGGCTTTAAGGCTAACGGCGTACAGTGCGGTCTTGCGCACAAGCCTCTCGGCGAAATGGCAGAGGCTAATGCGGCTGCAAACAACGCTATCCCCGCAGCAAAGAAGAAAAACGACCTTGCACTCATCGTTGCAGATAAGATGTGCGAGGCTGCCGCAGTATACACCACAAACAAGGTAAAGGGCGCTCCCATACTTGTTACAAAGGAGCATATCCGCGACGGAAAGGCAAGAGCTGTTATCGTGAACTCGGTAAATGCCAACACCTGCAATCCCGACGGTGTTGAGAAGGCTGTCAAGATGTGTCAGCTGGCTGCAAAGTCTCTTGGTATCGATGAGAACGACGTTATCGTAGCTTCTACAGGCGTTATCGGTCAGGTGCTCCCTATCGAGCCTATCGCAAACGCTATGGACGGTCTCGCAGAGGGACTTACCTATGACGGCAACAAGAGAGCTCTCGAAGCTATCATGACTACAGATACAGCCGAAAAGGAAATTGCCGTACAGTTCGAGCTGGGCGGAAAGACCTGCACTATGGGCGGTATGCTCAAGGGCAGCGGCATGATACATCCGAATATGGCTACAACACTTACATTCCTTACAACTGACGCCGCTATCTCCTCCGAGATGATACAGCGTGCCCTCAGCGATATCGTAAAGGTAACTCTCAACAGAGTAAGCGTTGACGGCGATACTTCAACAAACGACATGGTATGCATCATGGCTTCGGGCGACGCAGGCAACAAGCCTGTCACAAACGACGACGGAGATTTCGAGAAGTTCAGACACGCTCTCTACGCTATCATGATGAACCTTGCACGTATGATGGCTCGTGACGGCGAGGGCGCTACAAAGCTCATCGAGTGCGCTGTAAAGGGCGCCGATACAGACGCTGTAGCCGAAAAGGTTGCAAAGTCCATTATCGGTTCAAGCCTTATCAAGGCTATGATATTCGGCGAGGACGCCAACGCAGGCAGAATATTTTGCGCTCTGGGCTATTCCGACGCTGACTTCGACATCTCAAAGGTAGATATCGAAATGGCTTCTGACGGCGGAGTTATCCAGCTTGGCAAAAAGGGCTGCGTTATAGAGTTCTCAGAGGAGCTTGCAGCGCGTATCCTTAAAGAAGAGGAGATAAAGATACTGGTATCTCTCGGCGACGGCAAGGGCAGAGCCATTGCATGGGGCTGTGACCTTACCTATGATTACGTTAAGATAAACGGAGACTACAGAAGCTAAGACCTCGGAAAAAATCGGAGGAGGCGCAGAGATGTTCGGAAGAAGAAAAGAAGAGGACTACGAAGAATATAATGAACGGTACGCGGCTAAGTATGACGACGATTATATCGCTCCCAAAAAGGAATACCGCAGGGAGTGTGAACACAGCCACGAGCAGTCCTACAGCAATATAAATACAGTTGCGGAATGTGACCACAGTCACGAACAGGCATACAATGACGCGGACTCCGAACAGCACTCCTACGACAGCTATGCTTCTCTTGAAAGTCGCTTTCAGCCGTATCTCGCACCAAACGAGCATTTGCTCTGGGTGGGCGGATACGACAAGCTATCGCCCAAGCCCCCTCAGGAGCGAAAGATCGACAGAAATCGCAATATGTTCCTGATCATAATTTCGATTCTGCTTATGGTCGTGGGAATAGTGGTATGTCCGCTGTTTCTGATAGGTCTTGTAATGATGATACTGACATTGATAGCGGCGGCAGGAGGCTTCCAGACGGGAGTCCACGCCATTACCGATATGAGAGTCATCAATATCAAGAACAACAGACCGCAGTTCGTTTTCCTTGCGGAGATATACAACATCAGTGCTGTTACAGGCAGCAATAATAAGGGCTATATAAACTATTCCACCAGACGTCCCGTCCGTGCAGGTCAGGCTATGCAGAATGGTCAGTACAGATCGGGCATAACGGGAATAACTGATCCTCAAAGAGTCAAAAGGATACTTCAGGACGCTGTTCACGGCGCAATTGCAAATGGAACTCAGGGCAGGTGAGGCTGATGTTCGGCGAGAAAGATAATGAATATGATTCATATAATGATAAGATATCATCTGAATTCAAAGATGAAAGTATTAAAGCAAGGAAAGTGATCGGAGAATATTTAAAAGAAGAAGAAAAGATAATCTGGGCAGGCGGTCGAAGCGGTAATAAAGAAATTTTAAAAAAGCACGTCCGTAAGTCACGATTAATAATTGCAGTAGGAATCATATTGACATCAACTATCATATTGACAGCTTTTTCGATATTTTTTGTTATATCGACCTGCGCAGGTATAATGCTCTTGCTTTTTAATACTTTATTTGAGGCATCTGTGAGTTGTCAAAATGATGAGTTCATGGCAGTGACTGACAGAAGAGTGCTGGTTCTCATTAATGAATATTTCAGACAATTCGAGCTTACAAATATCAAAAGCACAGAGTGCAGAGAAACAAGCCCTGGAATAGGAAGAATTACTTTGCATCTTTTTGAATATCCGTTTTCTGATCCTAATTATATACATACTGAATCAATTTATAACGGAGAAGATTACGATAGAATCGAACCGCCGCTCTTTTATTCTCTTATATTGATAAAAGATCCGAAGGTAGCAAAGGAAGCGATCGATGCTGCTGTAATGCGTGTACAAAGAAAGTAGTATGTGTTTTTACAGGCAGATATGATATGTTTGTAAACAGTACATATATTGCATATTCAAAAAAGATAATTTTGGGCAATGTCTGTTGACTGATATAAATGATTAAAAAGGAAGTAAAGAAAGATGGAAAAGATCTCAAACAACGATAAATCGCAGGTGCTTATCGATGCCCTGCCTTATATCCAGAAGTACAACAACAAGATACTTGTTATCAAGTACGGCGGAAACGCTATGACAAACAAGGAGCTCAAGGACGCTGTTATGACAGATATCGTTCTTCTTTCGCTGGTAGGCGTAAAAGTAGTTCTGGTACACGGCGGCGGTCCCGAGATAAGCGATATGCTCAAGAAGCTCAATATCGAGAGCCGCTTCGTGAACGGTCTGCGCTATACTGACGACGCAACTGTTGACGTGGTAAAAATGGTGCTCTCGGGCAAGGTCAACAAGGAGTTGGTACAGCTTCTTGCACAGCACAAGGGCAGCGCAGTAGGTCTTTGCGGTATCGACGGCGAAATGCTCATGGCTGAAAAGAAAAAGACCGACGACGGTCAGGACCTTGGCTGGGTAGGCGAGATAACAAAGGTAAATACAAAGCCTATCACAGACGCTTTGGCTAACGGCAATATCCCCGTAATAGCTACAGTTGCTACCGACGAGGAGGGCAACACCTACAATATCAACGCCGATACAGCCGCTGCAAGAATAGCTGCCGAGCTTGGCGCAGAGAATCTTATCCTTATGACAGATATCGCAGGACTTCTCCGCGATAAGGACGATCCGTCCACACTTATCCCCGAGGTAAACGTCAGCGAGGTGCCTTTCCTGAAAATGCAGGGTATCATCTCTGGCGGCATGATACCAAAGATAGACTGCTGTGTAGAAGCAGTAAGACGCGGCGTAAGCAAGACTGTTATCATCGACGGAAGAGTACCTCACTCGATACTCATCGAGATACTTTCCAACGAAGGAATCGGTACACAATTTGTATAATTAGGTTCTATATTTACAACTCTCTGTAAAATTATTTACTTGTATACAAAAAATTTACTTATTATAAGTATTGTTTGATTGATTGCGACTGCCTTTCAGCGCTATAATAATAGTGTGTCTGAAAAGTTCTGTAACTCCAAGGCAGTCTGCCCCAAGGAGGAATTTTATGAATACCATAGATAAATTCAACTCGCACGTTATGCAGTCCTACGGACGCTACCCTCTCGTTATGGAGCAGGGCAGCGGCAGACGCTGTAAGGACGAAAACGGCACGGAATACATTGACTTCGGAAGCGGTATCGGTACCAATTCCCTCGGCTACTGCGACGAAAAATGGGCTGACGCTGTATGCGCTCAGGTAAGAACACTCCAGCACAGCTCCAATTACTACTACACAAAGGTTCAGGCAGATTTCGCCGAAAGGCTCTGCAATATCGCAGGCTACAAGTCGGTGTTCTTCTGCAACAGCGGCGCAGAGGCAAACGAGTGCGCTATCAAGGTGGCAAGGAAGTACAGCTTCGATAAATACGGCAAGGGCAGACATACTATCATTACCCTTGTTAATTCCTTCCACGGCAGAACTATCGCTACTCTTTCCGCTACAGGTCAGGACGTATTCCACAACTACTTCTTTCCGTTCGTAGACGGTTTCGTGAACGTAAAGGCAAACGACATCAGCGACCTGAAGGCTAAGCTTGAGGACAAGACAGTTTGTGCGGTAATGCTTGAATACGTTCAGGGCGAGGGCGGCGTCAATAAGCTCGATAAGGAGTTCGTAGACGCGGTGTATGAGCTTTGCGCTCCCAAGGATATACTTGTTATAGCCGACGAGATACAGACAGGCGTCGGACGTACAGGCAAATTCCTTGCAGGAGATCACTTTGGCAGAAAAGCCGATATCACTACTCTGGCAAAGGGCATCGCAGGCGGACTGCCTATGGGAGCTTGTCTCGTCAATGAAAAATGCAGCGGAGTCCTCACAGCAGGTACTCACGGCTCTACCTTCGGCGGCAATCCTATCGCCTGTGCAGGCGGTCTTGCAGTGCTCGACAGGATAGAGAGCGAGGGCTTCCTCGATGATGTGTGCAAAAAGAGCGAGCTTATCAGGACTGAGCTTGAAAAGTGCAGCGAGGTAGAGGCTGTAACAGGTATCGGTCTCATGATAGGCATAAAGCTTAAAAGCAAGGACGCTCACGATGTGGCACAAAAGGCTCTTGATAAAGGGCTTCTGATCCTCACTGCCAAGGAAAAGGTAAGACTTCTCCCACCGCTGACTATATCCTACGATGAGCTAAAGGACGGACTGAAAATTCTGATAGAGATACTGGAGGAATGATCATGGAGCTAAGAGTAATCGGTAAAGGCGCAAAATATACTGTAGTAGACAAAGATGACCGCCTTCTCTATAATATCAAGAAAAAAGGCTTCAGTGCCCGTTATAATCTTATGGACGCAAGCAATTACAACCTCTATACTCTCGTTCAGACAGGCGACGCAAAGAGACCGAGCTTCACAATAATCCTCAATGACAACGTATTCATGACAATGGAGTGTACCTCTATGTTCCTTGATCCTACCATCAAGGTAAGACACAAGACCATGCACTTTGAGATATCCAGCAAGGACAGAAAGGAATTCGACATAATCCTCGACGGAAACAATGTAGGTCATATCCAGAGCCTTGTGGGAGTAAACGGCGAGATGCAGTTCCATATAAACGTGGATAACAAGGCTTTTGACGATTATATACCGCTGTTTGCAGTGGCTATAGATAAGGCGTTCACAGAAATGAACAGATGATTTTTTGATTAGAAAGTCCTACGGTGAAATGTCAATAGGCAAAAAGTAGAAAAACAAGTAAGAAATCCATACATTCCGCCTAAAAAGGAACAAAAAGAGTATCTCCTACTAAAGCCTGCGCCGAAAAATTTTTTCGA
>Ga0256405_10002573_pt1 | contig 41090 bp, 44 predicted proteins | sample RumenRJG_02DNA_FD_189096 | JGI IMG/M metagenome (GOLD analysis project Ga0256405, IMG submission 189096) | Bovine rumen microbial communities from Lethbridge, Alberta, Canada - RJG_02 | ecosystem: Host-associated > Mammals > Digestive system > Stomach > Rumen | place: Canada: Alberta... | reverse complement strand
CACAATTAAAATCCGACTTCATCTCGACAATGACATTAAGGCTTGTTAGATCTTATTGTAAGGCATTTATTACTTCAACCTTATCATTTCGATGCTAGAGCATTGATCTGATGCGTCAACCAAAGGTAGCATGACCCTAATATCGTAGTTTAGATTTCTCTAAACTTAGTCTGGTAAACTGTTATTTAATGAAAGCCACAACCCTTTAGGGGGTGGGGTAGTTTACGATTGAAATCATCAAGATAACCACTTGTATTTATATAAGGCGGATCGCAATAAATAACCGAATTTTCCTCAATCGGTATTTGTTCGTAACTTAAATTTGTATAATTTAGAGTAACGTTGCTTATATTTTTTATATTATTAAATAATGATTTACATTTTTCTAATTTATTTTGTGTTTGAAGAATTGAAGATTTAGATAAACCATAATCAATATTAAGTTTCTTTTCTCTTAAAAGTTTCATTAAATAACTTTGCAACTCTAATCTTCTTTCTTTGAGATTTTCAGAACTGTATTTGAAATAACTCATCTCAGCGTATTCTTTTAATAAGGAATTGTCATTAAAGAAAATACTGTAATGAACGGCTTTCTTAAATTTTTCACATTCTTTATCATAAGCATAACCTTTGAGATTATTTCCAAAACTGAAACATATAGCAACATAAGGATCAGTATCCTTTAATCTTTCAAAATCTTCTCTTGAAATCCATCTGTTTTCATCCTTAAATTCACCATTTATAGCCATTTTAAATGCTTTAAATACTAAAGGATTCAGTTCATTATAGTGGACAACCTCATATTTCCCACTTAATAAAGCGCAATGAGTCATAGCACCACCCCCACCAAATAAATCATAAAAATGTTTTGCCGGGGGCAACTGTGCTATGATGTTTTCTGCTATTTTATTTTTAGAACCTTTGTATGGAATACCGTAATTCATTCTTACCAATCTGTTAAATCTACTGTAGTTTTCTTTAAATTTATATTAAGAACTTTCATAATGTTTTGAATAGGATTTATAAATGTTTTTTCAAAACATACATCATAATCTATTGTATTCTCAATATAAGGAAGTATCGCATTTGAAACAAATGCAACTTTGTCTGTATGAAAGTTATTAGGCTGTCGTAAAAACAGTATTTTACATTTATCACCGCCTTTGAGTAATGAAACTTGATTTTCAAGTTTGTTAGCTTTTACATACATATTATGATATATTGCTGCTTTCGACATCCATGGAATGTCTTTATCTGTAAGACTGTAGTTTACAGATTTTACAGAGCCGTTCATGGCTAAGTCATTGATATTTGCATGGATAAACTGCTCTCTGACCCCGTTAATCCAGTCTGCAACGGTTGACGGTTCATTTGTTAATATGTACTTCAAGGCTTTAGACAGATATTCTTTGCACCAGTTAGGGGTTGTTGCTCTGGCTAATTCAAGACCCATAACTTTTGGATATAAATCATCCTCAGGATATCTAGTACCCTCTTTATCAATAACATCTGCAAAATATTTTTTCTTAGCCACAAAGATTGCTGCAGTCATGATATTTTCACGTTTCATGCCGATAACGCTTGAATCACATGCATTAAACAAGGTTGCCATGGCTTTAATTGACTTTTGAATCACCGGCTGCATATGTTCATTTTCAAACTTATCTGCATAGTTACAGTAATCATCTAATGATTCATTTTTATGCAGTGCAATATACTTTTGCATAATAGGATTTATACCTACATAGAAGGAATCCGTATCACCATACACTATATAAGGTGTTTCAGAATGTTCCATATTTTGCAGATATTTTTCCATATTATTAGCACTAAGTTTGATGAAATATCTGCCGTTGCCGGTTATTGCCTGTGCAATCTTTTCATTAAACAATACGAATTTCGGCTTGCCGAACGCACCATATAATGAGTTCATAAGAATCTTTTGAACAAGCTGTTCAGTTTCATAGAATAATGCTAAATCCTCGCATTTTTCCATCAACGATGTTAAATCATCTTTACTTAAAGATGCATACTCAGATTCAGTATATTCTAAAGGGTCTTTCAAGGTATGCTTTCCGGTTGCAGATGCAGTATCTAAGCATTTTTTAAATACTTCATACATTTTTTCATAAGAAAGCATTTTATTTTTATCTTTTTTACGTCCATGATAGATATCAAGTACCAGTTTAGGTATAAGACCGATTTTTTCATTGCTGAATAATGCACCGTTGATACCCATTGAAAAGTTATACTTTTTAAGAAGTTCAATGGTTTTGAGTTTAACTTCATTGCTCAGATTTAAACAACGGTCTTCATCTTGATCTGTATAGTAAGTAAGAATAAATTCTCTTAACTCTGCAGGTGCTTTCGATAATGGTACATAAGTTTCAGGACTCATGTTGAAACTTACCATCGACAACAACGGATACATTGAGTTAACATCTTCAGAAACTACCCATTCATGCTTGCCGGTAACCGGCGGACGTACAAATCCCCCGATCACATTTGCAATTGTTTCAGATAACGTATGCGGTTGATCTACCAGATGAAGTTTATAAAATTCATTAAGAATGTATGCACCCCAAGGCTTTAAGGTATAGATTGATTCACCTATACCCACACCCATTCTACATGCTTTCGCACATGCGATATTTGTTAAATTCCTTACTTTATCTATAAGTTTTAACAAATAAACATCTTTAACACCGTAATAAACAAATTGAAACTGTAATAACTCATTTAACTTTTTCTTTTGTTCATCTGTAATAGTATTATTTTTTTCTGAAATCTTTAACTGCCGGATTTCCTCTCTGATCTGATCTGCATATGGTTTATCACTAATGATATAATCCTTGCCGGTATAGAATGAATCAAATGAGGTGAACTCATCATGCTCAATTTTACCCTGCTTTAATTCAATTTGTGAAATGTATTCAAGGGAATATGACGGTTGATTTTTCATTACCACGGATTTGTAGGCATCAATCATATCGATGAAAAAATGACCGCTTGAACGTAAGGTAATTTTCTTTTCGTTATTATCATCAGTTCTTATATCTAATGATACATCACCGTAATTTGATAGATTGTTTGAATCAAGTCCTAGTTTTTTTGCACGGTTATACAGATATGGAAAGTCAAAGTTATTTCCATTCCATGCATAGACAATTAAAGGATTTAACTTTTTGAAAATTGCAAAGAAACCGTTGAATAATGCAATTTCATTATCAAATTTAATATATTTGACTGGGTATTCAAGTTCAGAAAGTTTATTATAGTGATCTATAAAATCTCTTAAACCTAATACAATCATCGAATTGCTTTTACTGTCGAAAATCTGTATTAAGGTTACTTCCTCTAATGCTGTTTCGGGTTCCGGGAATCCGTTTCTTTTAAAATATATACTATCGTTAATAGGTTTCCATTCATTTAAAACCTCATCAAAGTATTCATAATTTTCAAACTTTTCATAAGAAACTTTGATTTGTTTAACTGATAGATCTTGTATATATTCATTATGCCTTATTTTTAAGACTTTATTATCAAATGTGTTTTCTACAAATGATTGACCGCTTCTAGTTTCTATATCTAAATAAAATACTCTAGGATTAAGATTGAATTGTTTAGTGTCCCAGAAGTGATCACGAATGTAAACATCCACCGGTGAACGTACACCAAAATTGCCGTCAGCTTCTTTTTTAGTTCCTAAAAATTTAGCAAGTTTTATAGTTTGATCTGTAATACATGTATATGTTCCCTGTGAAAATGGTTTATAATATTCCCATTTGTTTTGAATCTTGAAACATATACTTCTATTTGTTTCAGTGTCAAATACTCGAATGTAATTATCCCATCCGGCTCTGTAATTGCTTTCGTACAAATAACTCATTGTGAATCCTTAATTTTTTATTTTTATTATATATTATAAATATTTATTAAAATGTGATTTATATCACATAAAATATGTTAAAAAGTTCTTGACAAATATTGAATTATATGATTTAATTAAACAGTGATTTATATCACATTTTAATTTTTTGAATATTATATAATAAGCAAAAAAGGTTTTCAAAAATGGAATTATACAATGCAGATTGTTTAGAACAAATGACAAATATAGAGCAAGGCTCTATCGATATGATACTTTGCGATTTGCCGTATGAATGCACTCACAATCACTGGGATAGTATCATTCCGTTTGAAGATTTGTGGAAACATTATAATAGAATTATTAAAGATGATGGGGCAATCGTATTGTTCGGTCAAGGTGTATTCAGTGCAAAACTTATTTGTTCAAATCTTGATATGTATCGATACACTTTGATTTGGGATAAGTGCAGAGTCACAGGGTTCTTGAACGCAAATAGAATGCCTTTAAGATGTCATGAAGATATTTTAGTGTTCTACAAAAAGCTGCCTACTTATAATCCTCAAAAGACTTTGGGTGCAAGTGCATCACATTCCAGAGGTGCAAATGCAGAGTCAAAGGGAAACATCATGGGTGATGGTAAAATATACGGCAAATATAATCAGCTTGACAAATCTGCATGTACCAAAACAAATTTGAAATGCCCTACATCGATTATTAAAATTCCAAAAACCCCGAAAGATAATCTGCATCCTACTCAAAAGCCGGTTGAACTTCTTGAATACCTTATAAATACATATACAAATGAGGGTGATTTGGTTTTAGATAATTGTATGGGTTCAGGTTCAACCGGAATTGCATGTTTAAAAACAAACCGGAATTTCATCGGAATTGAAAAGGAAGTTAAATACTTTAATATCGCAAAAGAGCGTATAGAAAATTTTGAAAGTTTAATGCTGAAGGATTGGTGAAAAACATGATTTTTAATTCAAACTGTTTAGAAGTTTTAAAAACAATAGATAAAGTTGATTTAATTTGCACAGATCCGCCTTATAAACTTACTTCAAAGGGTAATTGTGGGACAATGGGTGGTTTATACAAGAACAAAGAAACGCTTGCAGGAAAAATTTTTGACAACAACGATATAGAAGTATCTGAATATGCAGGATTATTTTATAACGTATTAAAAGATAACTGCCATTGTTATGTGATGTGTAATAACAAAAACTTGATCGATTTTCTTAATGAATTCACAAAAGTTGGATTCAAATTTGTGAAGTCTTTAATTTGGGACAAACAGAATAAGATTTGTTCAAGTTATTATATGTATTGCTTTGAGTATATTTTAATGTTCAGCAAAGGAACAAAAAGTATCAATTTTCCATCAACACCTGATATCTTAAGTATTCCTGTTAAAAAGTTAAAGAATGCGGATGGTAGTAATCAACATGATTGTGAAAAGCCTATTGAACTTATGAAGATTTTGATTGAAAACAGCACACAGAAAGGTGAAACTGTCTTAGATCCGTTTATGGGAATAGGTTCAACTTGCGTTGCATCTAAAATGCTTGAAAGGGATTATATCGGTATTGAGATAGATCCTAAGTATTTTAATATTGCAGAAGAAAGATTGAATACAGTAAATTCTGAAGATTGGTAGAAAAACAATGATTAAATCTCCCTTAAACTATACTGGAAACAAGTTCAAACTGCTGAATCAGATTATTCCGGTGTTTCCAAAAGTTCAAAAGTTTGCTGATGTGTTTTGTGGTGGTTTGAACGTTGGGATCAATGCTGATGCAGACATCATTTTTGCGAATGATCGAATGAGTCCTTTAATTGAAATGTATGAGTATTTTCAACTTCATTCAATTGATGAAATTTTAAGTGAAATCTCTAGCATTATAACTTTCTACAGTTTAAGCAAAACAAATCAAGAAGGATTCTTTACATTAAGGAATGATTATAATGCAGAAAAAGACCCTTTGAAATTGTTTGTATTGTCTTGCTATTCATTTAATAATATTATACGTTTTAATAATTCCTTTGAGTACAATTCAAGTTTTGGAAAGAATAGAAGTAGTTTTAATAAGGAAATTGAAGAAAATTTATTAAAGTTTGTAAATATATTAAAAAATAAAAATGTAATATTCAGTTCAAAAGATTTTAAAAATTTTGACTATGAAAATGCAGATTTGGTATACTGTGATCCGCCTTATTTGATTTCAAATGCCATGTACAACGATGGGAAACGCTGTTTTGGTGACTGGTCTAAACAAGATGATGCAGACCTATTGCAGATCCTTGATGCGGTGCATCAAAACGGCAAAATGTTTGCTTTGTCAAATGTCATTGAACATAAAGGACTTGTTAATGAAGAACTTCTGGAATGGTCTAAAAAGTACAATACCATTGTCTTGAACAAAACTTACAGTAATTGTTCATACAATTTGAAAACAAAGGCTGAGAAAACTCAAGAAGTTCTTATCACAAATTTTGAAAGAAACGATTTAATTGAAGATTGGTAGAAAACATGAATACAAATTTGCATAAGGCAAAGATTGAAAAAAATGATGAATTCTATACACAGTATTCAGACATACAAAAAGAAGTAGATGCTTACCTAGAATACAATCCAAACGTATTCAGAGATAAGACAATTTTATTGCCATGTGACGATCCTGAATGGTCTAATTTCACCAAATTTTTTGTTCAGAATTTTGAAAAGTTTGGATTAAAAAAGCTAATAAGTACTTGCTATATAAACACGAAAAATAACTGTCAAACAAATCTATTTGAAAATTATGATTGCTCACAAAATTTTAACTCGCATGGAAAAATTTTAATAGTGACTAAAGACAATCTTAATTCAAAATGGCAATACTTAAAAGGTGACGGTGATTTTAGAAGTTCTGAAATCAAGGCTTTAAGAGATGAATCTGATTTTATCATCACAAATCCGCCATTCAGCCTTTTTAGAGAATTTGTATCTTGGATATTTGAAACCGATAAAAAGTTTTTAATTATCGGCAATATGAATGCAATAAAATATAAAAAAATTTCCCCTTTAATTAAAGACAATAAAATGTGGCTTGGTAAAGGGTTCAAAAGCATGGTAGGGCATTTTATTAACAAATTTTATACAGATTATGCAACAGCAAGTGATCATAAAGAAGGGATGATTAGAGTACCCGGTGTAGTATGGTTTACTAATCTTGAACACGGTATAAAACATAAACCATTATCGTTATTAACCATGAACGATAATTTAAAATTTAATAAAAAACTAAAAAATCCTAAATATCAATATGCATACAAAAAGTATGATAATTATGATGCTATTGAAATACCATTGACAGAAGCAATACCATCTGACTATGATGGTGTAATGGGTGTTCCTATCACATTTTTAGATAAGTACTGTCCCGAACAGTTTAAGATTGTTAAATTCAGAAAGGGTGATGATGACAGAGATTTATCAGTAAATGGCAAATGTCCATATTTCAGAATTCTTATAAGGAAAATCAAGTAAACATATTATAATTTAAATACGGATATATTCATGAATTACGGAATACCCTATAAAGGCTCTAAAAATAAGATTGCAGAAAGTATTTTAGCACAATTGCCCCCGGCAAAACATTTTTATGATTTGTTTGGTGGGGGTGGTGCTATGTCCCACTGTGCATTATTAAGTGGGAAATATCAATATATACATTATAATGAGTTAAATCCTTTAGTTTTTAAAGCATTTAAAATGGCTATAAATGGCGAATTTAAGGGTGAAAACAGATGGATTTCAAGAGAAGATTTTGAAAGATTAAAAGATTCCGACCCTTATGTTGCTTGCTGTTTTTCTTTTGGGAATGATTTCAAAACTTATTGCTATGCAATAGACCGTGAACCTTTCAAAAAAGCTGTACATTACAGTATCTTTTTTGATGATAATTCTTTATTTAATAAGTATATAGATTTAAAAGATTTTAAATATAGTTCCAGCAATCCAAGTGAAAGAAAATTAGAACTTCAAAGATTTTTAGCAATTCTTTTAAGAGAAAGTAAAATTGAAGTTAATTATGGTATTTCTGATTTTGCAATACTTCCATCTCAAAACTGCCTTGAAAGGCTTTCCACTATTAATAATGGGGGGTACTTTTATCTAATTTAAGTTATGATGAAATTCCTATTGAGAATGATTCCGTAATCTATTGTGATCCACCTTATATCAATACAAACACATATCTTGATAATTTCAATCATGATAAATTCTATGAATGGTTAAGGAAATGCAGAGAGAAAAATCAACAAGTTTTCATCTCGGAATATCAAATGTCTTCAGATTTTTTTGAAGTGTATTATACGGAACGTCATGAAATAATGAGTACTACACAGAATACCCACAAAGTTGAAAAACTGTTTTCAACATTAAAATACAGCCCGATAGAACTTTTTGAATGGTAAAAATGTGACAAATAACATAGATTTTTTATTATTTTTATTATATAAATATAAATATAATATATAATATTTTTCAAACAAAAGGAAAATTTAAAAATGTTTTGCAAAACAATTAGAAACCCAGCAAGAAAAAGATTCGTTAAAGAATCAAAAGAAGTGACCGTTTTTGTTCTTGAGCCATCCGAAGTACCGTTTGAAGCCATTGAAGGGTGGGATGTGAACGATTACCATCTGCATGATGGCAGCACATTCTATGCTTTTGATGATGATTATGCGTATCTTTGTGGCAAAGTATACGATCCATCTAAAATTAATGTTCCTAAATCATGCAATATTTACGGTCTTGTAGAAAAAGGCGATAATTTACGTGCTGTTAAATTTGACCCCGAAAATGAAGACCTTGTAGGCTGCTTAGTTATTGAAAAGGATAGTAAATGGACTATCGATGAAGAACTCGTATCGTTAAACGATTTCATCAACGGTCGTGGAATCTATGATGTTTACATGGTTGAAGATGTACCGGAAGATACCCTTGAAAAGATTGTATTAGAATATGCTTTCGATGAACTTGAAGACCTCGGTTTTGAGGGTGGTCTTGAACGTACAGAATATGTTCCAACCGATGTAGATACCTATGATGTTCCTTATAATATCGACTGGGGTTCATACATTGGCGGTAGCGATTACGTTGTTATCTACAACGGCAAGATTGTGAAGTAACGAATTCCTTAGAAACAATAGAATCTAAAGAGATTTTGCAAAAACTTTGCAAAATCTCTTTTTTGTTATATAATAACTAAAATCATTTCAATAGGGATTCATTTTATGAAATATATTTATATTAAGCTACTTCATTCAATAATTTTTACATCTGCAATTTTAGTTGCTTTATACTTAAATCAGATGTATTTTGCTATCGGCTTTGCAATCTTTGCAGTGTTACTTTATCCGTTCAAGTCGGATTTTGAATCAAACAGTAATGATGAGCAGTATAAAAAGAACTTTGCTGATATTGATGCAGTTTTGAAAGATCACGAAAAGGCACTTGTTGAAATTATTAACAAGCTTAAAAATCAATAATTGTATGCTGTCCCGAATAATCGGGACAGTTTTTAAATAGTTCCGGTTTCTGCAACCGACATTCCGCTGGTGAATTCATCAAGATAATCAATTACTGTATACTTAATTCTAGCTTTAGTGTACTTGATTTCAACATCTACCGCCATATCAAACTCTCGTTCATGACTGAAGAATAAGTTATCATCTACATATACATCAAGCTTGAAATCACCATGTTTATAATCTTCCAAGGCTTCAAAATGGATAATCTTTCCGATTGCATTGATATTATTAATACTTGATTCAAATTCAATAGCAATCTTATCTTCCGGTCTGGTATCATAACTGTAATGATAATATCCCACTAAACTGTTGCTGTCCCAGTAGTTATGATTTACTCTAGGTACTGCATAGATGTGAATAGGGAACTCATTACCATCAGTATCTCTATAAACTTTGATTATATCGGTCTTTGGATCTGTTACTCTATTCTCATAGAAGTCAAGACCCGATATTGAAGTTGCTGCAAAATTGATGTACTGACCAAATGTAAGATTTGTAAATTCAATACGGAACTTATGATTAGTATCATCTTCTTCTTCATCATCTGGAATTTCCGGTGATAAAATATTTGCAGTAAGAACCGCAATATTATCTTCATCCTCACGGGTAATCTTGATCAAAGTCTTTTCCGGTAGAGTTTTTTCACAAATCCTTTCAATTTTAATCTGTTTTAAATCTATGTAACCGTGATTACTGCAGTTCAGATATAATCTAAGCGGAAATCTGTGGATATTCAACCAGTTAATAACCCCGATTGCACAATCATTGATTTTTATAACACATGGTACAATGTCGTTCTTTACATGATCTGCAACAAATTCCATCTCAAATTTTATCCATTCATTATAGTTAAATGGATATTTGATTGTATGTGTATTATCAAGCAGCCATGCATCATCAATCAGTTTAATGATATGCAATGAATACGGCACATTTCGACTGCTGTCATAAGCATAGATAAATCCGCAGTTATCTACATCATTAAGTTTCATATAAAAACTTAATTTGACCGGATTCTCGGATTCCTCAGAACTCGCTGTATTATAAGCAAGTTTCAAATAAGGGGTATCAAGATGAAATGATGATAAATCTGTTTCAATCGTATCAGAAACACGGATAAATGTATCATCATCTTGCATAATGACCTGTGCAAGAATTTCATCACGGTTCAGAGGATCTACAATACTTACATCAAAAATCTTTGAACTGGCAATATTTGATAAAATATCCCCATTACGTAATATTTGAAGTTCGCTGTAATCGGTAATCCATTCACCGTGTTTAAAACGTTTTAAATTCATTTTTGAAATCTCTTTTTTTATTTATATTTATATTTATATAATAAAAAATATAAATAAATATAATAAAGCATCTCCCCATGGGGGTGAATTTAATTCAAGAAAGGAAAAATAAAATGTTAAGAAGATTTTCAAAAGCCCCAAGATTTTCAAGAAGATTTTTAAGAGAATCAAAATACACTGTACAACCTAAAACGAAAGCCGAACTGCAACAAATCATTTTAGATACTATTGAAGAAGAAGGACCAGAATGTGACCTAAATTTCATTGATACATCACGTATTACTGATATGAGTGAACTTTTTTGTGGCATGAAAGATTTTAACGGTGATATCAGTAAATGGAACGTATCAAATGTTGAAAACATGGAAAGCATGTTCAACGATGCTACTGCATTCAATCAGTCATTAAATAACTGGGATGTTTCTAATGTTGAAAATATGTGCTGTATGTTTTTCGGTGCAGATGCTTTCAATGGCAAGATAAACAAATGGGATGTATCTAATGTCATCAATATGTCAAATATGTTTACTTATGCGGAGTCATTTAATCAGCCATTAAATGACTGGGATGTTTCTAATGTTAGAACTATGGCCGGCATGTTTTCTTGCGCAAAATCATTTAATCAGCCATTAAATGACTGGGATGTTTCTAATGTTAAATATATGCAAGGAATGTTTTCAAATGCAGAGTTGTTTAATCAAAATTTAGAACAATGGGAAGTGTCAAGTTCTGCAAATGTAATGAACATGTTTAATAAAACAAAGCTAAAACGAATTAAAAAAATACCAAAATGGTTTAAAATACTTACAATGTAAGGAAGTGTTGATAAATTATATAATTTCAATCAACTTTCAAAATCTGTGTTCTTGAACACAGATTTTTATTATTTTTATAGTATAAATATAAATAAATATAACAATAGACATCTCCCCATGGGGGGGGGGGTGAATTTTAATTCAAGAAAGGAAAATTTAAAATGTTAAGAAGAACCCCAAGTAGATTTTTAAAAGAATCAAAATACACAACCCAGAAAAACAAAAGAGGTAGACGTGTAAACGAAGGTATTTATGATGAACCTACATATAATGATTTCAGAACATGTGAGGAATATTCGTTCGGTGGTCAGATACTTGATGATACCAAATTAGGCACACTACTTGCAATTGCAACAAAAGATAAAGACGTTATTCGTGCCGCTGAAAAAATCAATGAGTTTGCAAATGGTATTTATAACGAAAAACATGTAAAAGAATTTGCAAAAACAATCATCGAAGATTATATAGATGACATGCAATTGATGGATATTGAAGATATTCTTGAAGAATGTGACCCGGAAGAATATCGCAATGTTTATGACATTTTTACGGAATATCGCATGTATTATCAGCAAGAAAATGACTAATAAACGTAATATTTTGTCATAGTTTCATTAAATCCTCTTAAATCATAAGATTTAAGAGGATTTTTATTTTGTGATATACTTATCATAATTTTAAAATACAATTAAAAACTTCTTGACTTTTTATAATAATTGAAGTAATATAAAAGCATAATAAGACGTTGGAGAGATAAAATGATGCATTATGAACTGAAAGAGAAACATGATTTTGATACCTTTGAATCAATGAGCATTGATGGTGATTTTTCACAGTATAGAAAAGTTAAAGTTTCTATTAAAAGCGGTAATACTGTTAAAACCTTGATCCGTGTGGTTAAATACACAAAAATTTACGGATTACATGTAGTAATCAACAATCAGAGATATTTAAAATCAGCATTCAACAGTTATTATGCATAAGAGGTGGCATTTCATGAACAAGATTAAAAAACTTTCAAATACTAGACCTGTTCAAATCCTTGTAACTCTGAACGGCAAGATTATCAAACATTTTGATACTGTCAAATACAAAAGATAAGGATTTTAATATGATATATAGATTAAAAACAGAATACGCATATGACTTTGATATACTTATCAGCACCCCGGAATTTATTGAAGGCGAAGAAGTTGCTCTCAATATTTTTGAAAATGGCTGTATCACCAAAATAGTAAAAAGAATAGTCCACTTTTCAAAGAAAAATGGACTATACATTATTTTTAGGAATAAAATATATACTTATGAGATGTTTTATGTTATATGATTAACTTAATCCAAGTATATCCATGATATCATCAGAAGTATTTGATTTTTCTGCTTTTTCGATTTTGATAGTTTCTTTGACCTGTTTAGATATATCTTTCATAGTATCAAGAACTATCTTATCACTATTTTCTTTATCGGAAACAGTATTAAAATCGGTAATTCTGTCAATATATTGCATATGTTCATAATCAACATCCATCATGAAAGAATCTGTTTTGCCGGTATAACGGTTCTTAGTGAATTTTACTAAAATCTCTTTATTTTCTTTCATGTGTTCATCTTGAAGAATGAACATCATGCAGTCTGCAGTCATGGCAGTTCCAACGGAATCGGAAATGAACGAGTTATCAACACCATCGGTTTTATTAACCGAACCTCTGTTTAACTGTGATGCAGATATAATCGGTATTTTAAAATCTACAGCAACGCTGCGTAATTCTTCACCGATTGATTTAATGTAGCTGTACAGACCGGCACTCGGACTCAATAAATCAGATTTCATAATACCTAGATAATCTACCATGATAATATCAAATTTCATATTCTTTTCAGCACGGTATTTATCAAGTAAATCTCTGAGCATCAATGAGGAGAATGAGCCGGGGGCATATGCTTTTACAGAAAACAGACCTACTTTACCGGACATCATATATTTGTCAAATGATGATAAAATCTGATCTCTCGTTACCGGCATTCGATTAAGATTTTGAAGTTCCCCATCTGTTTTTGAAATATCGGAAAATTCATTAACATTGATATGCAATACATTTGCATGAATACGTTTCATGATTTCCTCTTCGGACATTTCAAGGGAAAGATATAAAATGTTCTTGCCGTTTGAAAGCATATTAGAAACAAAGTCACACATCAATAATGACTTTCCAACACCTTGCGATGCAAGAATGACATTTAATGTCCCCGGAAGAAAACCGCTGCCTAATCTGCTGTCAATCTGTTTATGATTTGTCTTAATACCGATGTTTCTTTGCTGGTAGTACTCAATCATATGTTCTATATTACTGAATTCAAGACCGAGTTCTGAATCAATTTTAATCTTTGCAATTTCATCAAGATACTGTCTTGCTTTTTGCTTTTTATCCTCATTCTTTTCTGCAAGACCTTCAGCACCGATTTCCAGCATTTTATAAAATAGAAAGTCTTTTATAAATTTAACTGTTTCATCAAGCATAAATGTGGAATTCTTATTCATCTCACATTTAGAAACAGATTTTAAAGAATCGACAATTACCTTTCTGGTTTCAGCATTCGGTACATCTTTAACCATGGAAACTATTGAAATTTCCTGAGGTATTTCATGATACTGTGTATAATAATTCTTTATAAGATTAAAAACATTCGAGTTACCTAGATTCTTGAAATACTTCTTATCTAAGATTGTAATAGCCTTTCCAAAGTATGCTGGGTCGTAAATTAAGCTTTTTAAAATAATTGTTTCAAAGTCCATATCAAAATTCTCTTTTTATTTTTACTATATATATTATTATATTCCAAATTTAGAAAAATATAAATACATACATATGATTTACTCCGAAGCTTAATGCAAAATTCTGTGATATACATCACAAATTTTGCATTTATTTTACTATATAATGCGAAAAAATATTTTAATAAAAAGGTGCTATTTTGAAAGTTTTAAGTTTATTTAGCGGTATAGGTGCATTTGAAAAGGCACTAAAGAATATTGGGAAAGATTTTGAACTTGTTAATTACTGTGAGATTGATAAATATGCAAGCAATGCATATTCTCAAATCCATCATGTAAGTGAAGATTTAAACTTATGGGATGTTACTAAAGTTGATACATCAAAATTGCAAGGCATAGATCTTGTAACATATGGCTTTCCATGTGTTCCTAGGGGTTATAAAATCAAAACCGATAACGGTTATAAAAACATTGAAGATATCAAGGTTAATGATTTAGTATTAACCCATACAAATACCTATCAGCATGTACTTAAAACCATGAACCGTTTCAGCGATCATATAAATCACATTAAATGTGTAGGATGCGAAGATTTACAGCTTACCGATGAACACCCGTTATATGTTTTAAGAAACAATGAATTCTGCTGGATTAAAGCAAAAGATTTAAATAAGCTTGATTATATAACATATAATATAAATACAAATTCAATAAAAACAGATATTCCTGATAATGCTTTATGGCTGCTAGGAAGATATATTGCAGATGGATACAAAGAAAAGAATACCCCTAACAGACCTGTATTTGCTATTGGAAAAGCTAAAGTAAAAGAATTTGAACAACACATCAAAGATTACAGTTACACTGTATTCCATGCAGACCGTTCAGCAATTGAATACAGAATAACCGATGATTATTTGTGTGAACTGATTAAAAATCTCCCTACCGGAAGTATAAACAAACAGATTCCGCAATGGGTTATAGATTTACCGAAAGAACAACTTGAAATATTCTATCGAGGTTATTTCAGCGGTGACGGTCATAGCAGAAAAGACCGTGATTTAGAGATGTTCTGCACTGTAAGCAAAGAACTGTATCTAGCTTTGCAGGAAATAATCATCAAACTTTATAATGTAGTACCAACGGTAAGTATCAGACATGACAATAGAAAAGATACATTTAATGATACATATAATGCACAGTATTCATTCAACCCTAAAAATCAAAAAGTTATAAATGATCAAATCTGTGTACCGATTAAAGAGATAACTAGAGAAACTAAAGAGATCGAAGTCTTTAATTTTGAGGTGGAAAAGGATAATTCATATACAGTTAATAATGTTATTGTACATAACTGTCAGGATATATCTATTGCAGGAAAACAAAGAGGTTTCACCGATGAAGATGGACAGCAGACTCGTTCTGGATTATTTTTTGAAGCATTAAGAATCATTACAGATTTACAACCTCAGTATGCAATTGCTGAAAATGTAAAAGCATTAACAAGCAATGCATTTAATGATGAATTTGAAACGGTAATTAAATCTTTAGCCGATGCCGGTTATAATAATTATTATTCGGTATTGAATGCTAAAGATTATGGAATACCTCAAAACAGAGAAAGGATTTTTATTGTATCAATCCGTAAAGATTTAGATACCCATGAATTCACATTCCCTGATAAATTACCGTTGACTAAGACTTTAAAAGATCTGCTTGAACCAAAAGTTGATGAAAAATATTATATCAATAATGACCGTGCTAAAAATCTTATAGAGCAGATTAAATCAAGATATATTATTACTGAATCAACCCCGGTTGACGGTACTATATTAGAACCTAGGGCTAAAGAGGTATGTAACTGCATAACAGCAAGATATGATGCCGGAATACAGAATCAGAAGTCTATCGGATGTATGGTTGTAGAACCAAACAAAGATCCTATTGTAATTGGAAGTATGCAAGAACATACTGCAATAAAAAATGATGGTGTTTGCCCTTGTTTAACAACTGCAATGGGAACATCCGGCGGTAATACACCAATGGTTGTTGAAGATGATGCACGGATTAAATATATCGGTTCATACGGAAGTGGGGAAAGAAGAAAAGTGTATGACCCGGATGGTTTAAGTCCATGCTTAAATGCATCGGATTATAAAGGTGCAACTAATATCATTCAAGTAGGTAATCTAATGCCGGAAGCTAAATTTAAAAACACACAAAGGGGCAGAGTATATGATCCTGAGGGTTTAGCACCTACTTTAAATACTGTAAGCGGTGGCAGTTTAGAACCTAAGATTATTGAAGTTCCATGTGCTATTGCAAGCAGAGGTCGTAATCCTGATAATCCGAATGATCGAACTACCGGCAGTCCTACTGAACAACGATTAGAACCTAATACAACAAATTGTGCAAATACTTTAACCACAGTTCAAAAAGATAACTATATCTTAGAACCAAAGGTTATTGATGATACAGTAGGTTTTAATGATGAACCTAAAATTTATGACAAAACTGTGCCTACATTACGCGCTGAACGATACGGATTGAAAGTTACGGAATGCAATCCAGAATTAAGAATAAGGAAATTAACCCCTAAGGAATGTTTCCGACTTATGGGATTTTCAGATGAAGATTTCGACAGTATTAAAGGCATAAGCAATGCACAGCTTTATAAAATGGCTGGAAACAGCATTGTTGTAAATGTACTTGAGGAAATATTTAAATCTTTATTCTTTAGAAGCTTTTATTGGTGATCTTTTGGTTATTTTCATTTGTTGTTTAGAGGGAACATTAGTTCCCTTTTTTGATCTACCTCACAGCATTTTTCAATAAAGTATGATACATTCCGAATATATTTTGAGGATTTTTGACTATGGAAAAACTTGACTTTATTTCGATTAGCACAGATGACGAAGTAGAACTTTCAAAACTCTATGCTCAATACGGTTTGTACATTGCCGAATCTACCGGATTCAATAGAACCGGTCATGCTGAACAATTCTGCGAAGTCATGGAAAGACCGGCATTGAAAGACTTAGTGATTGAAATCACCCACAATGGCAGTAAAATGTATCTAGGGGTTTATCATATTGTCAAGAATCCCCCTGAATATTTTAAATATCAGCATGAATGCATAAGCAAAGCATTCATGGTTTTGACCTTGTTCTTATATGAAAATAATGAGTACCATAAGATTGTTTCCGGTTGCTGCGGTATGACCGCAAATGGTGGATTGAGTGTCGATTATGACTTCAAAAGCCGTGAATTTGCATATGTTGCTGGCTGGAGTGAACAATCAAAAGAGATTGAAAAAGAATATATTGAACACCTCTGGAATGACATGTACAATACCTACATTTCAATAAACCTTGCAATGCTTGATACATCATCTCAGAAGTATATTGAAAAGACTAGGACAATGAAACTCAAGCCATTGTCGCAAATCAATGCCAAAGCCCCCGGAAAAGTACGTTTGAATGTATTTAAAGTGAAAGAATACATCGCTCACAAAAATGCATCTAAACATGTTGAAAAGGTTTGGAACTGTCCTGCATGGGGAGTTAGAGGGCATTATAGAAAATGCAAATCCGGCAAAACTGTTTATGTGAAACCTTATGTGAAAGGTCAGCATAAAGAGGAATACAAAGGTCGTATATATGAATTATAAATATAATATATGAAAAAACGTATTACTATTAATAATAAACTTTATTATATTACTCAATATAATACTAAAAACGAACTTGAATTGCTTGAATTCATAGAGTTAAACAATGATTTAACTTATGATGATTATCATGACTGTGCATTTGAGTTCTTTAAAAGACTTGGAATCCATGCAGACAACTTATCTGATTATGAGATTATCATCTTACTATTAAAAATCCGTGAATTTACTATCGGTACTGAGGTTAAACTCAATATCAAATGTCCTATATGCTCTAAACAGTTTGCAACAACTATTGATACATCAAATGTATACACAAACGCAATAAAAGACAATACCTTTGATGCAGATAACTTTGTAAGCAAAGAATACATTGATAATGCCGGTGAGGAAGTTATCCCAGAAGATACTGATTGGGATTTATACGAGGATTTAATAAAAAATCTTAAAGATTATTATAATATATATAACCTAGATTTTAAAATAAAATGTCCTCACTGTAATGCAGCAATTACCTTTTCTATTGACAGTATTCAAAAAGCATTAAGTTTTATCAGTGAAGAATCTTTACAGTCATTGATGAATACTATTCACAGTTTAACCTATCATGATAAATTAAGCCGTTCCGATGTTCTTATGATGACACCTTTAGAACGGCTTATTGAACTTTCATTGCTTAAAAAGAGTTTAGAAGCCTTGACTGAACAGCAAAAGACTTAGAACTCATCGATGTCATGTAATGACCTTATAAAGCGTTTCCATGCTCTTGAGTTCTTAATTTCCTGTAAAGTGGCACGACTTGTCGATTTACCAGTTTCTTTTTTAAAATTACGTTCAAACTGCTCAAGACCTGCTTCAACTTCACCGGACAGCTTTGAAACACGGATTTTAGAGTTTTCATGTTCATTCAAAGAACCTGAAAAATGCTCGTTGAGCAAAATATAGATTTTAAAATTCATTTGAGAGATCTCCTAAAAAATATTTTTATATTTATTATATATAATATATAATATTTATAATTTTTTTTGTTAAAAGGAATTTAAAATGTCTGAATTATCTAATAGAAAATGGGATGCACGGTATTTAAAAATTGCTAAAGATGTTTCTGAATGGTCGAAAGATCCGTCAACAAAAGTTGGTGCTGTAATTGTAGGTGATAAGCATCAAATCGTTTCTCAAGGATATAACGGCTTTCCTAGGGGTTTTAAAGATTCTTTAGACCGTCTTGAAAACAAGCCGGTTAAATATCAATATACAATTCATGCCGAAGCAAATGCATTGTATAATGCACTCTATAACGGTTCATGTGTAAACGGCAGTACTATATATGTTCATGGCTTGCCATGCTGTATAGAGTGTGCAAAAGCCATTATACAATCCGGCATTAAAAGGGTTGTTTATGATTCTAAACCAAAATCAAACTGGGAAGAATCAACGGCAAAAGCCTTGGAACTTTTCAAAGAAGCAAATGTAGAAACCGTATACATCGAAGATCTAAACTTGCTTTGAAATTGAAAAATATTCATACAGCTTTTGAGGTGTGTAGGTTTCCGGTTTATCAAGTTTTAAAAACTCTGCACACCATTCTGAACAAAAATAACGGTTCTTATGCTGATGAAATTTAATAACACAGTTTATACAACCGCAGTAATCATATTTGCAATCTTTAGTCTTATAATAAAAATCAATAAGATTCACATTTGATGTATTCATATCAAAGAATTCCCATTCATTCTTATCATAATATTGCTCAAAGTAATCAACACCTTTAAACGGTAATGCGGTGAAACCGCACATATAGTTTGACGTTCTGCGTGTAATTATTGCACAATGGGAAAACTTAGAAAAGGTGAAGAATCTGACCAAATAATCAATTATTCCCCCTTTCCCCTTGTAAAAACCTATCTGCACTTTCATTTTAAACCTCTTAAATTACCGGAATTTCAAATGTGTATGCTTGCCATCGATACTTAATCAAATTTGTATGCTGCATTCTAAAATCATCATCAAAGTAGAACTTTAATAATGACGGTGATGAGTACCGTGAATAATACACAACACCCTCACATTCGAATGAAATCTCTTTTGTTTCAAGACCCTCTGAAACAAATTCCATATAAATAATTTTGTTACCTCTGGCATAAATTACCGGACTTGCATTCAATACTAAACCATCGGTGTTATATATGTGTATTTTAAAATCTTTCTTAGCTATTGTATTATAATAAACCTTATTTATTTCAAATTCATTTATATATTCATTCCTTATGAAATTACAATCTTCAATACGTATTGTATCTAAATTAATGTTAAACCCTTCATCATCCCAAATCAAATTAGAGTTTAACTCAAATTTAATATTATGACGTGGATAAACAGGTTCTAATTCAGGAACATAAGCCGGTGCATTGTTAACGTATTCAATGTCTGGAATTAAGAATTTAACTGTATTAAATACACGTTCAACGGATGTATACAGCCATTGATTCATAAACACATTGAAAATGCAAGGATATGTATTATCATCCTGTGTAAGTGTAAGCAATCTGCCGCTTAAATCAATATCAACGTATTTAACAGAGAATAAAATATTAAATGTATCAGATTTATTAGTATAATATTTATATATATAATCATTATTTAAATTATCATTATGTAACATGGTCGGTTTGTTAAAGATATGCACTTTGAAATTCTTATTTGTGATGTTATCTTTGTATGTTTTTACAAGATAAGAATTCAAGTAAACATATTCCTCAGATACAAAGGTGCAGTCTTCAATTGAAAGATTCTGTATGCAGATTTTTTGATTTGGGGTTAATTCTGCAAACTGCAGTTGAATGTATTCGGGGGTTTCCTCAATCACAGTATCTTCAAAATTTGAACTTAATGTGATTGTAAATTTATTATCATCGTTTACAATTTCAGAATCTATAAACAATTTTTCATAATATGGAACAATTTTACATATTTCAAAGTTTGCTATATCAAATCCGAGATTTGCAGATTCATTAGATATAGTAATATCTTTATCAGTAAATGATAAAATGTTTTCAGACTCGTATTCAAAGATACAGTTACCGTTCAGATTGATATATGTAACCCCATTAACCCATAATGCTTCAACATTGAACCATTCACCTTTGATCATCTCCGGGGTAAAAGGTATCAAATCATCATCATTCAATGAAATTGAAAAACACGGTGTATAAGTATCACTTATGTTTTTATATATAATCTTTATATTTAAAAAGAAGTCACTTACAGTATCACTGTTTTCCTGCTGATATAATCTTGCTTTGAATGAGATCTTAACCGGATGTTCATCTATAACTAGATCATTCGTTGCATGATAGGTAAGTTTACCTATACCATCAACGATTGCAGCACTGTGACAATAACACGGAATTAGATTGTCATCATTACGTTTAACTGATTCCACAGTACCGTTAGCCAAGACAATAGCCGGAACATCTGCACTGTTTTCAAATGCTGTGCCGTATGAACCAACATCATATAAACTGAAATACTTACCGTAACAATTCCATTTCAAACTCATAATCTTTAACCTTTTTTACTATTATTTATATTTTTATTATAGAAGTTTAAAAAGTTGCTCAAAATGCTAATAAACTATTTGGATTTGATAAAAGTTTATTAACAGTTTGAAGGGTTTTGTTTACTTTTTAACCACTTGTAAACCTTAGAACACAGTTCTTGACTGTTACAGAGCCTAAAAATGGCTCAAAATGATGATAAACTATTTAAGAATCCCAAAAGTTTATTGCATGTTTGAGCATATTTTTTGAAGTTTTGTTGATTTTGGGGGTAGTTTGATGGTTCTTGAACTGGTTCAAAACCTATAAGATTGCTTTTGAAAACACTCTATAATGCATGGGGTTAAATTTTTTTTGATATTGTCATGAAGAATACCCTCAGGAAACAGAGGAAGTTGAAGTCAAGCAAGATGATGGTACAATCAAGAAAGAAACTAAAGTCATAAGAGAAGCATCTGAGCATTATTCATTACGCTATACTGAAACTTTAGTGGTTGAATGCGCTTACTTAAGAAGAGAAAACTCTCGTTTAAAAGAACGTCTAAGCAAGATTGAAAAACTTTTAAACATATAAATGAACTGTCACTAAAAATGTGACAGTTCTTTACACTTTTTAAACTTTTGTATATTTTGAACCTTTATCTGACAATGTAACAAGAATATTATTGTCAGATAATTGTTCATTATTCATTCCATGAATGATTAAGAACACTTTATCAACTTTCATATCATTTATAATATCAATACCGGTATAAACTGCATCGGAACTGAAATATTTAAATGTTTCATCCATAAACAAAACAGATACAGAGCCTAAAGAATTTGTTATACCTTTTAAGAATCTTAAATCAGCCTGCAATCTCTGACCGCCGGAAAGCATGGTATAATCAACGTATTTGTTATACTCTTTCACAAACAGTTTAATATTTAAGGTAGGTTTCAAAGAGCCGTTTTGCATTGTATGCACGGTTTCAACCTGTAAGAGTTCATCTGTATTAAGGTATTCTGAAACACGCTGCAATAATGATGCAACCAGTAATCCTTTATCACTTAAAATTTTAGTATTGAATTTAGATAATTCATCAATAATATTCTTTTGATCAAGAATATCAGCTTTTAAACTATCTAATTCAATGTTTAAATTTTTTATTTTTTCATTATTATATATAATAGTATTATATATTTCATTATTAATTTTTGCAATTCCAATTTTTTGATTGAACTCATTCATTTCATTTTGAACATTTTGAATCTGCAGATCTAAATCTGCAATATTCCCATGCATAGCCGCAATATTGATTTTCAAGGATTCTGTATCATCGTTCTTCAATCTGATTGAGGTAATAAGATTGTTTTCAAGGATATATTCAAAATCAGAAAGTTTTTCAAAGTTTGCTTTCAATCCCTCTTTGAGTTCAAGAATTTTATTCTCATTCATAAGAATAGTATTCTTAATATTCATTATCTTATTGTTTGAATCAATAATTCTGTTATTCTCAATAATCCTTGTTTGTTCATTCTGTTTCAAAGTTTTTAAATTTTCAAGTTCGTTATTAAGCTTGCCTATGCCCTCTTTAAGTACTGTAATCTTATAATCAAGGTTATCAATATGCCATGGCTGTTTACATGTAGGGCAAATATCAGGATGATTTACAAGTGAATTCAACTTATCATTACCTAGGCTGATTTTATTAGAAAGTTCTAAAATCTTTGTATCGTATTCTGCAATTTTTGCATATACATCATCAATCTTTACAGTTTCTTTAAGTTCTAGCGGCTGGGTGGAAAGCCTTTGATTTTCTTCCTTTAACTCTGTAATCTTTTTAAGGGCATTGTTAATAACAATGATCAGACTTTCTGCATTTTTCTTCTTGTTTTCAATGCTGATAATCTCACTGTTTGCTTTGATAATGTCATTACTTAAATTTGCTTTGACATTGTTGAATGATTTAATCTTTTCATTACACTTTTCAATATTTGACTGCAAGGAAGTCAGATCTATAAAGGTACTGTGTTCCTGATTACTTGCATTGTACTCAGTTAATGAGTTCAACTGGGTTTCAAGCTTTGCTATTGATAAGTTCTTTTCTGCTGTATTATCGTTTAATTCCTTAATCTTACTTGAAAGGTTATCAGTCCATAGTTTGATGGTATTCAAACCGATTAATTTGCTTAAAAATGATACACGGTTTGTATCACTCATATCAGAGAATATACCGGTGGAACTCTGTTTAATGTAGATTAAATTCCAGAAGTCAAGGAAACCAAGTTCTTCCTCTAAATCTTTCTGCAAGTCATTTTTCTTGTTGGATTCAACGTATTTTCCGTCTTTGCTGTATTGCAGAGTTGATAAGGTTCTTTCAATAAGGTATTGACTTCCTTTATACTCAAAGCTTAAAGAGCCGGAAAATTTATCAGTATAAACGCTTTGATAATCACTCTTATTATAACCGCTTAACTTGCCGAAAAACATAAATTCAACAAGGTTGAACAAAGTACTCTTTCCAGCACCGATTTCGCCTTTAATGGTGGTAAGACCTTTGTATTCATTAAAGTTAAAATCAAGTTCTTTAATAGATAAGAAGTTCTTACATTTAAGTGTATTCAAAGTTATTCTTAAATCTGGAACACTTGATTGTATAGTGCAGTCTGAAATAACTGTATTAACAATTGATTTTGATTTATCTGAAAGGTTTTCGGTAAACTGATTTATAACATTCTTAGGATCAATATCTAAATCCGAGATGGACACGTTTTTAAGTTCATCATCAAGTTTAACTTCCTTAACCTTTACTACTGCATCTTGATTATTGTCGGTAGCGGTCTGCTGCATTTCCTTTGCTTCATCATCGCTTTCGGCATACTTGAATTCAAGAAACATTCCTTGAGTTGAAATTCTTGTTAATGTATCGCTATCTAAATCATACAATACAAATCCCACATCCGGCGAATCCGAGAAAGAATGCATCAACGGTGTTCCAAGTGATACCAGATTGTCTATACATTTATAGATATGGATATGACCGCAGAAAACCTTTTTATAACCTTTACAGTCAATATAATGCTCACTGAACGGACTCAAAGATTTATGAGCATCCCCGTGACAAACAAGATAATCCGCATCTTTTCTCTCAAAATTGTTCGGAGTCCATGAATGAAAATAAACTTTTTTATTATTGATCTCTATTATATTATCATTATAGATATTAATATTGTTTACATCATCAAGTAATGAAATCAAGGTATAGTTATTGTATTCAAGAATATCTGTCTTATCCGTTCTTACTACTAAATCATGATTTCCAAGAACAAGTCTTATGATTGCATTGCTTGCAATATCTTTTAAGAAGTTCTTAACAACTGCCATAACCTGAGGGGTACTTTGTGCTGTTAACAGCAAATCACCGGCAATCCATACTTCTTTTACATTATTCTTTTGTATTGTATCTATAATAACATCTTTAAGTTTTAAAAACTGATTGAGTCTGAAATCATTCTGATTATAGTTCCGGTATATACCGATATGAATATCTGATAAAACGAGTACATTAAACATTGAAACTTCCCTTATTTTGATAATATTGTTTTGTATTGTACAAAAACATTATGCAGACTTCAAGATGTTTTATGCTTTCAAAATGATGATAAACTATTTGGATTTGGTAAAAGTTTATTAACAGTTTGAGAGGGTTTTGACTGTTTTTAACCGATTGTAAGGTACTAGAACTAGGTTCTTGATGGTTACAGAATCCTAAAAGTGGGTCAAAGATGCAATAAACTATTTGGATTTGGTAAAAGTTTATTAACAGTTTGAGAGGGTTTTGATTAGTTTTTAACCGATTGTAAGGTACTAGAACTAGATTCTTGATTGATGCAGAGTCTTAAAAGTGGGTCAAAGATGCAATAAACTATTTGAGTTTGGGGAAAGTTTATTACATGTTTGAAGTAGTTTTAAGGTTTTTAACCACTTGTAATCATCTTAGAACTAGGTTCTAAACTGTTACAGAGCCATAAAAGTGGCTCAAAATAACAATAAACTATTTGGATTTGGTAAAAGTTTATTGCATGCTTGAAAGGTTTTTGGGTGTTTCGATGTTTGGAATTGCTTTGAACAATCTGTCAAGTAATTTTTAATAAATCTGTGACGTATGTCACAGATTTTTAATCTTTTTTGAAATAGCACTCAGTACTAGTACCCACTTTGCAATCAATTGAATAATGTTCATAAACAGAAAGTCTGCCTTGGGTATACCCAAAAGCAAAAACCAATATTGCAATTATAATGAGTACTACTAATTTTAGAAGTATTTTCATATCATCATCCATGGTGGCTAATCCTTTACAATGCTTAAAGGTTTGCGGATAACGTGACTCTTGATAGCATCTCGAATCATGCTGTTTTTTAAAAGTTTGCTAAGAACTTTTTTCAAATTCTTGATTTTGCTCAAAATCTTATCTTCCATGATTTCAAGAACAAAATCATATTCATCTTCAGGATTAACAATAGCAATATCAGACATTACAGCATGGCTGCCATCGGGCATGATTTTATCATAGTTTTCAAGCATACATAATGCATCAACGTTGCCGATGTTATTTAAATGTTCCTGTTCTTCTGCATCACAGTCAAGTTCTAACATATAGTTCATACACTCAACACATGCCTTACACTCTGAGCCGCTATCGAATAATATGCATGGTTTATCTGTATGCTCGAACAATTTGTTTATAATATGTATATATGCAAATGCCGGTAATCTTGCAATTTCATCGGTAGTTACAATATGATAGAATTTATCAAGTAAAGTAGTATGCATAGTTAAAATCCTTTAAAGTGAATCATCATCAATAAATAAATCATCAATAACATCATCAATGACTATATCTTCAACCTCATATTTTTTAATAAATGCTTTAACATCTCTATCTTGTAATAATCTTTTTAAAACTTTTCTTAGATTTATATTATTATTATCTATTATCATATCATCAAGGATTTTCATCATGAAATCATAATCTGCATATTCATCATCACATGAATTAACATCAAGATTAACCGTACACTCATCATCATTCATTGTTATTGTGAGCATACATGCATTATTTTTGATATTTTCAGAATGATCAATCAATTCGTTAAAATCAATGGCATTCTCAGTTTTTGAGTTCATTGAATCGATAAATTGTTTGCAATTATCTACATTTGGGAATACAAAATACTTGATTTTTTCAGTGCCGATTTTTTCAAGTAATAAATTCAAAATGTTTGCTGCAAGTCCGAGTTCCATATTACATATTTCACCTGTTAACAATATATAATGAAACTTATCAGTCAGTGAATTAAATTCCATACAACGTTCCTCATATTTATTTTTTAGTTCAGTTATCAAGTTCAAATAATGTATTATACATATAATTAAAATCATTAAAAATATTATATATCATATTTTTTAATGAATGATTTAATATTATGATCTTGCAATAAAGTTTTTAAAATTTTTCTTAGATTTATATTCTTATCGATAACTCGATCTTTGATAATATATTGTAAAAATTTTACAGTATCATTTCCATTTGGATTAACTTCTAATTGTACTGTGAAATGTTCATCATCTTTGCACATTGACAGTATACAAGCATTGTTTTGAACATCATCACTATCGTTTAGCAGTTCATAAAAATTGATGGCAGTTTCGCATTGTGAATTCATCAAATCAATGAACTCTCTGCACTTGTTCACAGCTGGAAATAACATGTAGTTTGAATTTTTATCTGCAGTATCCATATATATTGATGCTACTATATTAATTGCTAGTTCGAGTTCTATATTATACAATTCATTTGTTGTTAATATATAATAAAACTTATCTGTCAATGATTTAAATTCCATACTCTTTACACTCCATATCTATAAATATTCTAAAATCTCAAAACCATTTGCATATATTGATTTTTTAGTTCCATCATCGAGATAAAACCATCTACCTTTGATTAACCCGATGCTTTCATACTCTTTAGGTCGTATTTTACTGTTTTTATTTGCCCTTGACCATATTAAGTATTTACAACGTGCCTTTTTGCCTTGTTCTTCTTGCTTTTGTTTAATTTCCTTTGCTTTATTCTCTTTATGCCGTTTGGCAAAGTTCTTAAACTCATTTATATCAAAGCTTTCAGGTTCAAAATAAACTTCATAATAATCCGTTTGACGGAAATATTTGCCGGTATGATGCCATTCACCAAAACTTTTCAAAAAGTAATCACGTAAAACCGAAAGTGATTCACTGGATATGATTGATAATTGTTCTTCCGTTGCACCTAAAGATTTAAGACCTTTTGAAATCATCTCTTTTGTGAATCTTGATTTTGGGTATCTACCCTCTTTTTCTGCATGAACGGCTCTTACAGATTTCCGATTACCAACATAACCCATATCCCACCCCCTAGCAAGCTTGGATTGTTACTTCCTGTTCTTCTTTTTCTGAAAGATTTGCAAGACGGTAGATTTCCGTCAAAAGGTTCTTAATATTACCGGTCTTATAGAGTCCTGAAAAATCTTCCCCACGGATGCAGTACATTCCGTATTCAATATGAAACTTTTTAGAAAGTTTTTCAATCTCTTCAGTTGCTTTGTTCTTGTTTGTAGTAATCATTAATAAATCCATAGTCTTTTCCTTATTTCCGGTCAAAAATATTCAATTTTTCATGCTGTACAGAGCATTAAAATCTCAATCAACTCCGTACAGCACGTATCATTTTTTAATCATCGTAATACCGGTCATCACGTCTGAGGGAATCTTCATAAACCCCATCTTCAACGTATTGGCAGTATTCATCGAAATACCGGTTAAAGAATTCATCTGACCTGTTATCCTCTGTCTGCATTTTTTCATCAAGGAATGCATCCCATTTTTCAGGGTTTTCACCGTTATTGCTGATGGCATTGTACTGATCATCGTACTTCTCATCAAGAAACTCACGGAATTTATCATCATCGTAAAAACATTCCGCATAGTCGCTTTCAAAACCTTCTTCGATAATACAAGCGGCGATCTCTGGTACTGGATCTTCTGCATCTGGTTCAATATCCCAATCTAACATATCTTTATCTCCTTAAGGAACTGTCCCTAAATTAAATCCAATTTTGGGACTTATTTGAACTATGATATACACCATGTAGTTCAACCTAAAAGAACTCATCATGCATAAGCATATTAAGTTGAAACCTTAACCTTATTCGGATTTCATTTTGTTTTAAGACTCTATAATAGTGAATCGCAATTTTAAAGTTAAATTGCTTTTTACGGCATTCTAACTTGATTCAAAGGCAATACTTCCTACGTAAACCCCGAATCAAGCAATCGTCTTTTTATAGTGTCTTACGCCGTAAGAACGTATCTTAGCAAGCGATTTTTTATTTTTAAATCTATAGACTGTTTCATTATCATGACATTCATCAATGGAAACTCTATACTGTATTTTGTTTTCATTGATGAATATACTTATTTGTCTGTAGTTATCAAATGTATTTACTTCTTTAATCTCTTTATCTTTATTACCGCATTCTTCCAACGATTTAATAATAAAGTCTTTAACCTTATCTAAGGAATGAAGATATTCATTTGTATCTACCCAGTCTTTATCGAAATTACCATTTTGAAGTCCTTTTACTGCTCGATAACCAATTTCATACGCACTTCTACACATATCAGGAATATTATGTCTGCAGACAATATTTCCTATGATACTTGTATAAGCCGGATTAACACGTAAAATAGTAACACCGTTTTCTACGGAATGTTTGAATAATGATTGAAACACTAAATCCCTATTCCATTTAGAGTTTCTAAAACCCTTGCAATTAGAATCAAAATCCAAATCTTCAATCGCTATATATTTGCACTTATAAAATACTGCTAAATCTGAAATGTGTTTAGCAATTTCCTGAATTTCATGTTTTCTCTTATTGGTAAGATATTTATTGCCTTCTGAGTTACTAGGTTGGTTTAATTCCTTTTGAACCTCAGTTATAGTACTCCACTCCATAACATATGCTTTTAGAATGTTTCGGATATGACTATCTTGATCGACATCAAAAATTGTAATACCGATATAATCAGGATTCAAATCCATCGACATGATTCTATTTGCTAAAAGATTATGATTTTTAGGAACTGTAAGTAATTTTTGATTATAAGTTATACTAATATAATCATCGCCAATAGTATAAGTAATCGGGATCTGTTTAGCATCCTGTTTTTTCTTGAGTTGATTTAAGATACTACATCTTTTATCAAATACTTTAAAAACAAAAACTACTTTACCCTTAACAGAAAATTCAAGAGTGTGTTTATCTTTAATTCTAACACGTCTATTACCGTGATATTGTTTTTCGCCTTCTAAAAATAAAGGCAAAATTCTTAGTTTTTTAAATTCCTTTTTTGATAATGTGTGTTTAGATGTTTTAATTAGATTTTCTCGTTCACCAAAAACGAGTTTATGACCGGCTGGTTCGCCTTTATTATCAACATTATGACATTTATAAATCTCATATGCTTTATTATACGCACATAAAATCAGATACGAATCCATTAAATCAAGGTTCTTATAACCTTTGATATGTTCGTTAGCATCATGGCATGTTAACTTCGGATTATCAACAAATAAGTTATAAAAAATATGAACAAGAGATGAAAATTGCTTTCTTAACTTCTCTAAAAGTTCTTTATCACCAAAGATTATCTTATACGCAAATTTAAGAGTAATCATAAAACTATATTTATGACTTTTCTTTTTGCGTCTTTTTTTAGTCTGCTTTATATTTTTTGTTTTGGCTTTTAACTTTTTCATATTTTTAATAAATTTATCATCATATTAAAAAGAAGTATATAACACCTTTATTTATATGTCAATAAAATTGTTTTTTTTTAAAAAATGTGATATACTTCAACGTTTTTAATCATTATCTATACTATTCATTAACAATGAAACTAAGGTTAATTAAGCCACTAAAATTGGATTTAATTTAGGGACAGTTCCTAATAACTTTTGCATTCTACTTTAAAATTCTTCATCTTCATATTCGTCTTCATCATCGCCCAGCAAAGCATCATAAAGAAAATCCTCATACTCATTTTTATAGTGGTCAAAGAATTCATCTGAGCGATTGTCTTCTGTGTTTGCTTTTTCGTTAAGGTATTCATGCCATTTTTCATTATTTTCACCGTTATTTGTGATTTTTTCATAGTCATGGTCATATTTTTCGTCAAGATATGACATGAATCTGTCTTTATCGTAAAATTCCTCTGCAAGACCGGATTCAAACCCATCTTCCATTATACATTTTACAATACTGTCAACATCTTCATTTTCGTCAATCATTTTTCACTCCTTAAAAAGCGTTTAAATTCATGTGCCGAAAGTTTTCGGTAGCATTTGGGCATTTATCCATTGCAGCCTTAACAATCAGTTCTAATTCAGTCTGAGGTAGATTGAGCAATGCAATTGCACTGAATAAGCTGTAAGCCTTTTCTAAACCGTAATGACGCTTGCCATAATAGAAGTTTCGTTCAGCCCATGGCTTATTGATGTTGCTGATTTCATATTCCTTGCCGTCAACCCAGATGTAACAGTTAATTCTACCGTCTTGGAAACCTACATTTTCCGGGGTGATAACGTATTCTTTTCCGTTGATTTCAACTTCATAACAGTTTTTGTGTGGATTCCAATATTCTTCAGTATCCGCATGTTTATTGTATTCTTTGGTCATTTTCAATTCCTCTCTCAATTTTCAGTAACTTTTTCAATTATACTACTCTACATGATATAATCTATATCCTTCTGCGATGAAACAATTTGCTACATCGTATATATCCATTCTGAGTTCATGGTCTTTCCATTCTACACTTCCATCAATACTGCCGGTAGTTACTTTTGTTGTTCCTTTTTCAGTAGGTTTGAGTACAACAACCTTGGTAATTATGTAACCGCAATCTGTTATATTGGTTTTTCTTAATTCAATGTTTTTCATTTTCAAATCCTCTCTCAATTTTCGATACACTTAGTATATTACAAGAAAATTCATTTGTCAAGTACTTTTTTCAATTATTTTCTATGTGCCATTCAAGTTCCTCAATCTTTTTCTTTTCAACTTGTTTTGAGTCTTTAGTACCCTTATAGAATGATACTAATTTTGCAATCTCATCTTTCGGTACACCGGAAACGTTTGCATCTGCAGTCATTTCAAGCCATGTGATAACAATTTCAAGTTCTTTCACATCATCTTCAACGGCTTTCATGTATTTTTGAAATTCGGTTTTAAAATTCATTTTGACTCCAAGATTTTTAAACTTTCTAATAGCAGTTCATTGTATGATAAACTCTCAACCTTTGTGATATAATCTACAATCTCTTTCTTGCTGCATTCATGAGTCATAAAATTGATTGTAAATGTTATCACATCCCATGCTTTGCCCAAGATGGGTTCTAAATCATTACTCATCATCGCACTCATTATCTTCTTCCTCTATGTAATTGTTAATATAATCTACAAGCCAAACCCAGCCCATCGGGCGGTATTCAATACGTTTTAAATGGTTCACAAAACCGTTTTCAACTTTAATCACAATATCAGTTCTTTCAAGACCGGTTTCAACCACATCAAAATCCGTGAATTCTGTATTTTTATTTGTGAAAAATCCAACTTCTTTCGCCCATTCGTTCATATCTTTTAAGAGTTCTTCCTTATTGTCGTATGAAATACCCATAAGAACAATAACATGTGGGTCTTTAATATTATATAATTCTTCAATTTTCATAATTCAAATTCCTAATACATTTCAGTCACGGTGCAATCAACAATATCATTTAAAGTCACGCATACTAAAAATCCGGCATCCTCTGCAGAGAATGCTTTAACGGTTTTTACGCATGGGTAGCCATTATGCTTATAATCAACACAGTAATTGCGTTCTTTCTGTGTTGATATATGAATATATCCAAGTTCTTTGCATTTTGCCTTGACATGGGTGGCTTCTGCAAGGGTTCTTGCAATATAAGAATGCGGTACATTCTTATCATTTGCTGTAGGGATTAAATAGCTGACTTTATACATATTGTTAACATCCTTTAGTTGTTTGATTTATGGCTATATAGTATTATAAAAATTATTAAAAGTCAAGTATTTTCTAAAAGAAAAACCGTGATATAGATCACGGTTTGAAATATCGATGTTATAAATGGTTAAAAAAGACCCCAAACATGCAATAAACTTTTGCGATTCTTAAATAGTTTATTGATACTTTGAACCCTTTTTAGGACTCTGTAACAGTTTAGAACCTCGTTCTAAAGGTTTACAACTGATTAAAAAGTAATCAAAACCTTTCAAACATGCAATAAACTTTTACCAAATCCAAATAGTTTATTAGCATTTTGAGGGTCTTTTATGGCTCTGTAACAGTTTAGAACCTCGTTCTAAAGGTTTACAACTGATTAAAAAGTAATCAAAACCTTTCAAACATGCAATAAACTTTTAGGAAACTGAAATAGTTTATGTGCATTTTGAGGGTCTTTTATGGCTCTGTAACAGTTTAGAACCTCGTTCTAAAGGTTTACAACTGATTAAAAAGTAATCAAAACCTTTCAAACATGCAATAAACTTTTAGGAAACTGAAATAGTTTATGTGCATTTTGAGGGTCTTTTATGGCTCTGTAACAGTTTAGAACCATGTTCTAAAGGTTTACAACTGATTAAAAAGTAATCAAAACCTTTCAAACATGCAATAAACTTTTACCAAACTTAAATAGTTTATTGATACTTTGAACCCTTTTTAGGACTCTGTAACAGTTTAGAACCTAGTTCTAAGATGATTACAAGTGGTTAAAATCAGTCAAACACCCCCCAAACATGCAATAAACTTTTACCAAATCCAAATAGTTTATTAGCATTTTGAGGGTCTTTTATGGCTCTGTAATAGATCAGAGCCTTGCTCTAAGGGTTTACAAGTGGTTAAAATCAGTCAAACACCCCCCAAACATGCAATAAACTTTTACCAAATCCAAATAGTTTATCGCTATTTTGAGCATGTTTTGAAATGCAAAGCATTCAAAAACTGCTTGCACATGCAAGAAAACCGTTGTACAATGCTCATGAATACCAATATTGTGTGCAACCCCGTCATTTGATTTATATGACGGGGTTTTTTGTTATATAAATACAATAAAAAGGCTTTTTGCTATGGTTTCAGAAAAAGAAGTACTTGAAATATTTAATAAGTTCCCCGAAGTGCCGGAGAGATTTAAGGAACATTTGAAATCGCAAATCAAGTGGTACACTTTAAATGGTGAACGGTTTACCTATCGAACATGGCTTGAAACCATAAAGATTGAATGTGAAAAGTATCAAGACCGCAAACACGGTTTATATGAAGTATTCTGGAAATGAAGTTGTCGGAAATTCCGACAGGTTCAAAAGGGGTCAAAAATGTTGAAATACACCTTTTTTAGTATTTTTGGATTAACATTTTCAGATGTTTTGATGTTTGAAATTGCAATTTTTGTTGTTTTGAACATCGTTTATTTAATATTTTTCAATAAATATTAATATATTATTATATATAATAAGTAAAAAATTTTTTTTTGAGAAAAATTATGAAATTATATCGTGGAATAGTTGTTGATAATAAAGATCCGCTAAAACTCGGAAGAGTAAGGGTGCAAATTCATAATGTAACCCGTGGTTCAGATTTTGAAACTCTGTACTGGGCGAATGTTATTCAAAGTCCTACTTTCGGGCTGCTAAATGGAATTGGATTTTCAAATGTTCTGAGAAAAGGAACAAATGTTTATCTGATATTTGAGGAAGATAACCATTGTTTTCCGGTGGTAATCGGAACAATTGTGGGTCAATCTGAAACTTATGAGGATGTAAATTTCCGTGACCCGGATGCAGTATATCCTAAAAAAGATTTACAAAAGATTTCAGACTATGCCACGGAATCAGTACCTAAAGATTCAACCGATTTAAAATCCGATTTTATTGATGGTGAATGCGGTGCAAAATCATGGGTGGAAAACACAGATCAAGGATATTATCATCAACAGATTTTCCGTACTGAATCCGGTCATCAAATACTCTTTGACAATCGAGAGGGTAATCATAGAATTGAATTAAGACATGCTTCCGGCAATGCTGTAATACGTATAGACCCCCAAGGGAATATCTCTATATTGAATGATGCTCAATGCGGTATAGCAATTAAAAGTTCCGGTGATATCATCATTGAATCCAAACAGAATGTAAGGATTAAAGCCGATGAAAACATCGTAATGGAATCAAAGGATTTTACAAATCATGTAGAACATGATGAGAAACACTTTGTAGGCAATGACAGTGTTGAAGAAGTCAGCGGTAATACCCTTAAAGCATATGGTGGTGATTACTGCTCAGATACCAATGGAAATACGCAGATTAACACGGCTGGCGATACTAACTTAACATCTAACGGAAAGTTCACTGTGGGTTCAACCGGTGCTAAAACAACGGTTAGTTCAAGCGGTAATATCTATCTTAATACCCCTAGCAATATATCATTAAATCCGGGGGGTAGAATGTCAATAGATTCAAATCTTGATGTATCAGGTGAATTTATTGCCAATGGCAGAATCAACTCACCAAATTCAATCCGTTCACCTAATATAAAGGAAAGTTCAACCCCAAATGCTCAAATGCTTGGAGATTCTTAGATTTCAGCTATGCTGAAATCGTTAGCAAGAATTTTGAGTTTTCTTTTATCACTTTCGGTATTAAGCCATGTGTTAAAGGTTTCCTCAGATTCTTCAAAATCAAGTTTAACCAGCATCTTATTGAAACCGTCAACCTTAATGACGGTTTTCAAATCCTCTTTATTCCAAGTTCCAAGACCTTTATAATAATGAGAAACTTCACCTTTATTTAAAGGTAAAGTATCTTTAAGGCTGTAAGACCATTTTTGAATTTTATCATTCTTAAAAGTGGCTTTTACGGGGGTTTCAAGCATATAGATTTGGTCTTGCACTTCCGGCAGATATTTGAATACAAACCCGCTTAATAAGGCTCTTATGTGATATCCATCCACATCCGAATCAGTTGCAAAGACTATATATTGATAGTTTTCATTCTTTATAATCTTATATAATTCAGAAAGTTCTTTATTAGCTATAAACTTGCTGTGAGTACTTGATAATACATTTAAAGGTTTGCCTTTTAACTTGTAATATGACATATATTCTCGTCCGAGAATAGGCATTAGACCGCCTTGTGCGGAATCACCCTCAACTATGACTAAATACTTCTTTAATCTAGTTGCTGGTGTGTACTTATCAGATTTAATCTTCTTTTGAACTTTATCAAGATTTTTAAGTTCCTGTTTCTTTTTAAATTCTTCCTTGATTTTGAAAATATCAATAATAGGTTCGATTAAATCTTCATTCTTTAAAATTGCTTTACTGAATGAATCTAAATCCAAATCCTTAAAATATGAGTTCACCTCTGCAGTGGAATTAGTGATTTTTTCTTTGGTCTGTGAACTGAACTTTGCATTGGTGAAGTTCCGCATAAACAGTACAAGGAATAACTTGTTTTTAATATCTGCAAGTTTGATTGTCTTGTATTTTTTAATCAGCTTATCACGGATATTGTTTGCAATCGGATTGATGATACAGTCAATATGAGTACCCCCATCGGGAATTTTTAATCCGTTTACAAATGAATAATGTTTAAATTCATCATCACTGTTTGTCATAACAGCAATAGAATAATTTTCTGTTTCTATTATATTATATTTAGAACTTGAAAAATATTTTACAAAATCATTAAAAGATTTAACTCTTAAAAGATAATCATTAAATTTGACTTTAATCTTAGGAAAACATAAACACATATTCAATAAACGTGTTCGGATAAATTCTATATGCTCTCTGGTGATTTCAGTCAATCCGAACTTTTCTAAATCAGGTTCAAAATGAACATATACGCCATGCTTTTGAGATGTTGTAAGAACTTCTTTCAAGTCTTTAGCATTGTTTGAAAATTCACAGGTTAAACGTTTCTTTCCATCATCTGAAACACCGATAAAGATTTTACTGAAACAGTTAGTACAAAAGCTGCCTACACCGTTTAAACCTAATTGAGCCTGATTCTTTTCATCATTGAAATTTGAACCTGATTTTGCACTTCCCCAAGCAACGGTAGGCATCCATTGACCGTTTACCTCTTTAACCGGGATTCCGGGACCGTTATCAATTACTTCTACATATTTAGAAGTTATATTAACTGAAATGCTGTTACATTCTTTGAAATTTGTCTTGATTGCAATATCAAAAGCATTATCAATAATCTCATTGATTATCTTTAACAATGCAGGAACACACTTGAATGTACACAGTTTAAATTCATTGTCTTTATATAGATAATCATTATATTCGGTTTCTGAAATACCGCCTACATACATTGACGGTCTTAATAAGATATGCTCTCTGTCGCTTAATACTACAATATTATTTTCCATAAAAATTCCAAAAATAAGGAACTGTTTTTGAAACAGTTCCTAAAACAATTTCAAAATATATATTACCAAATTTCAATTCCCGATGGAAGTACTAAATGACCTTCATCGTTCAATACTGCAACCCCGTTAGGCACATTCTTTTCGGTTTGAGCAATAAATCCATCCGATGCATCATCTTTAGTTACAAAACCAACGTCATTTGTAAATTCTGAAAGATTGGTATAGGTTTTAATATCTGTAAGTTTAGCATAATATCTGCCGATGTCAAGTTTTACATTGCAACTGCTGTATAAGTGCCAGTGACCTAAATCGTTACCGTCTGCATCTTCAAAATCTGCAGAATAAACAGGCAAATCAACTGTTAAAGTGCCGGTTCTAGGGTTGTTATTTGCTGTTTTAACATAGAAGTCTTTAGTTTCTATGATTGCAGGAGGATCGCTCTGCAAAGCCGGTCTTGAACTTTTCGGTATTTCAAAACTTATTCTTTCTGAAATATCATCAAGATTTACATTTCCACCAGAACCGCCGGAACTTTGAGATATATTAACAACTGTGGTATCTACAAATGGATTGTATTTAAACTGATTATTACCTATATTAAGTATTAAATTATAGGTATTCAAATCAGATGAAACACCGGTATTAAAAGTTTGAACGGTGGTAAACACAGGATCACCGTTCAAATCATCGTAATCCTCAGACTTTTTAATAAAGATATCTGCATTTGTTGCTGAACTCGATTTAGGAATATCAATAGTTAAATCATCGGTATTATCAAATGTTCCGATTGGATCACCATCATAGGTGAATGTAATTGCATAATGAGGCTCTTTCGGAATATCAATAGTTACATCATCGGTATTGTCAAATGTTCCGATTGGATCACCGTCATAGGTGAAACTGATTGCATGTTGAACCTCTTTCGGAATATTGATAGTAGCGTTCTCGGTGGTTTTAAATTGCCCGATAACTTCATCATCATAGGTGATAATTAAGGTCTTTTCATCAATGCTTTTTGGAATACTTATAGTGCTGTTACTTGCAGGATTGTAAGTACCAATAACATTGTTACCGCTTTTTAAGGTTAATATACCGCTGGTATTAGGTATCTGCGGTATTGACTGCCGTGGAAGTTTAACCAGAACATCAGGACCGTCAATGCTGTATGTCCAGTGAGTTGACAGCATTGTGTTCTCTTCAACATCACCATATGTGATAATTAACTTTGCACGTTTGTTCAACTGTGAAAGTATTTCAAAGTTATGGTTTAAAACACCACCCCACTGGGAATCACCATCTTTAACAACATAAACACCGTTGTTTATTTGCGATGTTGTTTTATATGTATTTTCAATATTTGCCATATTATCAAACCCCATTTTCCGTCTTTTTATATATATATTTATATAAATATAAGAAAAACCTTAAAATTTATGATAGAAGATTTATTTGATAAACGATTCGGTTATGAATCAATAGATTTATACTTAAATGATAAAATAGTACCATTTGAGTACATTCAGCATTTCATCTCGAAAATCGAGATGGACAGCAATCTTATGGTTTGCGGTATCAGATGTATACTGATTGCCGAAGATGGACTGTTTAAATATACCATTGCCAAAACAGTTCAGGAATTCGGTCCAGATGATACTATAAGAATTATTATTAAAGATAAAGATAATAATACTATAGACCGAAGATTTAATTTTGTGAAAGCAACCGATATGGGGTTCGATCACGCACAGGGTAATCAATACATTATTGAGTACATAGACTGCTATACTTTTATCACAGTTAATTCAGAATACACCAAATATATAACTGCACACGGATATAAGGGAACACCTTTAAACATCGTTAAAAGTGCCTTAACCGATGCATTTGTGCCTATTGTTGAAATCAATAAAACACGCAAAGAAAAAAGTATAGAACTTGATTTAAAACGTTTTAAAAGCAATATGCCGGCAAGCAAGGAAACCACCGATAGATTTTCCATGGATAAAACCATTGAAAAGAACATCAAAGAATTTGCTGATTTGAATAATATTATAATATTTCAGGATTTTCAAAAACTTCATATCTGGCAGCATATTTCGGTAGACCAGCTAACACAGATTAATGACCAAGACGGTACTGAACTGTTTTCCGAAGAAAGCCATCAATTATATGCTAATCATATCTGTAATAAAGTTAAAATGCCAAGTGGTACTGATACCTTATCAAGAATAAATTTCAAAGCATATAAAAACATTGACGGTATTCACCATGAAATGCAGCAACTTGACTTTGACAGCTTTCTACCAATGATCACTATGAATAATAATGCTGATGTCTATAGGAATCTAAGACAATCATTAGATACCTCATCATCATCAAAACGTGATACATTAGAGTTTCTTGTTAGAAAAAGTTTTGTTAAATATATATCTAATAATACTTTAATAATTTTTGTAAGACCGTTTTTCAAAAATATAAATGTAGGTACTAAAGTTTCGGTAAGAATCCATAATAATACCGAATTCCAAGGTGATCAGATGGAAGGTGATTTGGAATATAACGGTAACTGGCTCATTACTCAAAGTACTATATGCACTATCGGTCAGCATTTAATCTGCAGACTTGTTTTAAGACGTTTTGATAATCAGAAACGTACTGAAACATCTATGAATAAAACTAATAGTCAGTTTGATAATAATACTGCATTCTCATTGAATAAACCTGTTAATGCACCATCAAATAAACTTAATGAAACTTCAAGAGCAAATCTTGACAGAGATTTGAAGAAAGACGTTGAATCCCGTGTTTCTAAAACAGGGGTAAATGCAAACTCAAATAATACCCAACGTAAAACATGGACTGAAAAACCTTCCGAAATGAAAACCGAACCGGCTATCTATCGTGTTAAAGAAAATACTAAAACATTAGTATCTGAGTATGAGGAAAAACGTAAAACATATCTTGAGGCTAAAAAGGAAATACTTTTACAGGCTCAAAGAATTAAGAACGGTATTGATGCAGTTAAAAACATCAAAGACCTTGCAAAGAATATCCGCAGTGTCGATGATGTTTTAAACCTTGCTGATAATATCGATAACTTCACAAATGATGTTATCGATGGCTTTACAAAGAACGATAACTAGCGCACTGTCGAAGATTTTTTGACTTTTGATCTTGCGTACTATCAACTGTTCGGAAATTCCGAACAGTTGATAATGCCTTTAGCTATGTTGTAAAGGTGTATTGATTTGAGTTATCGCGCAAAATAGAATTAATTATAAATATTGATTATTGCCTTTAGGAACAGTCCCTAAATTAAATCCAATTTTTGTGAATCATTTTAGTTATCCTCAAATATGAATTTTGATTTTAATATAAATAGTATTATATAATCAACAAATTATCAAAACTGTGATTTATATCACAGATTTTATGATTTGAAAGGTATATTATACAAATAATAAGATAAACAATTTAACGGAATATAAATGACATATACAACATTAAAGTTAAAACACGATCCTAGAGGAGATGTTGATGCTTTTACGGCTCGTAGAAAGCAGTATAGTTCATTATTCCGTATTTTATATAATAAATTAGTTGATAACCCATCTTTAAAATATGATGATGCAGTAAAGATAGTATCAACATATAAAAATCTTGAATTGAATGATTCATATTTAAGGAATGCAGCATTTCAAGATGCTAAAGCAGAATACGATTCAGATATTAAAAAAGATAATAAAGGTCATAAAGTTATTTTTGGTGGAGAAGATAATTTTATAGCTAGACGTAAAAAATTAATTACTAAAGAAGAATACAAAGAATCGAGATTGCGTCCATTATATGTTATTGGCGAAGCCAATAAAGGCGGTAATGGTAGATTTAAAATTCGTAATAGACGCTATATTGATTATTACGAAAACGGAGAAGTATTATTTAGCTTTAGAATTAAAGATAAACGTTCACGTATGTTAGCTATTC